>OLRX01000013.1_pt1 | contig 149294 bp, 131 predicted proteins | sample 1672991 | NCBI WGS metagenome assembly OLRX01 (sample SAMEA3136744, study PRJEB25190) | human gut metagenome | biome: human gut; feature: human-associated habitat; material: faeces | place: Austria | collected 2013
GCGCCGACAATACTTGGCTGGCAACGGCCCGGGAAGATAGGTCACTGCCGGATTCAAATTTTAAGGACTTACATATGTAAGTCCTTTTTTATTATGCTGCCAAGGCATTTCTTATCATGGAAAACAAGCATTGGATTTGTCTTCGTATTTCTTTTACAATAGAATTGTAATGATATTATCAGTTCAATTCTATAGAGAAAGGAAGTTTACATCCCATGGCATTGTTTCAAATTCAAAATCTGCGCTCCAATGAAGTGCACCGAAAAGTATCCGTCAATGTATTGCTGCCGGTGGACAGCCATGCACAGCATCCAGCCGGAGAGCGCTTCCGTACGCTGTATCTCTTTCATGGCGTAACAGACAACAATATGGCCTGGCTGCTCAATACACGCCTGTATGAGTTGGCTGAAAAATACAACCTCTGCGTTGTGCTTCCCAGTGGGGAAAACAGCTTTTATATGAACCGCAAAGACCGCTTTGAATGCTGGGAAAACTTTTTCTGCCAAGAGCTGCCCCAGCTGATGCAGCGTGCTTTCCCCCTATCAGACCGCAGGGAAGATACCTTCATCGGAGGCTTTTCCATGGGCGGTTTTGGTGCGCTGCGCAATGGCCTAAAGCATTACGATCGTTACGGTAAGATCTTCTGCTTTGCACCGGCGCTGGAATTGGAATATACCATGGACAGCACCTATGATGCCGAAAACTATTTGATGAACCGCAGCTTTGTCGAGGCCCATTACGGCCCGGACCTGCAAGCTTACCGAAACAGCGACAAAGACCCGCTTTGGCTGATTGACCATCTGACAGCACAGGGCATAGATCTACCCAAAATCTATATGGCAACTGGCCAGGACGATACGCTTGCCGACGTGCATAGAGCCATAGAACAACACCTGGGCGATGCCCAGGCTGATTATACCGCCAAAATCGTTCCAGGCATCCACGATTGGGATTTTATCAACCGCAACTTGGAGCAAGCCCTGCAATGGTTGGCTGAGGAATAAAAGAAAAGGACTGCTTCAGCAGTCCCTTTTCTTTTATAGATTATGCTTTGTGCAGCGTAAACTCCGGCACTGTATACCCCACAAGCTCTTTTTTATGATTGTATATCTTTTTATGGATATACTTCTGCATGCCTTCCCGGTTCTTTTCGATGGGATAGCCCAGCTGCCGCAAAATTTCCACCACGACCATGCTGCGAATGTCCGTGTTGCCGTCATCCGACTTGACAGCAATGCCCAGCCCCTTGTCCTTGATGCCGACAATCTCATAGCCATCTGCGCCCGCTTTGCAAAACAGATTGCCTTGGAATTCATCCATCAGCATCGCATCGAACCGCCCCGTACCTGAAACCATCTTAGGATATGCCGTCATGGCGGAAACGATCCTAGCTGCATGGCTGCCTCTATCTCCCAATGTTTCCGGACAGGCCATCCTAGCCGCACCCCAGGCGGCGTGATACAGCGGCAGCGCATGCACCGGCACCCCGCATCCATCCACACCGATAACGATCTTCTCGCGGTCATATTGGCATATATTGGCAATCATCTCTATGATTCGCTGCTGTACCTTGTGATGAGGCTGATAGTAGTCCTCCAGCGTTTCTCCCAAATGCTTGGCTGTAATCAGCATACCGGTATGTTTGCCTGAACAGTTGTTATGGATCTGCCCCGGCGCCTGCCCGCTCTGCTCTAACGCCTTGGCTGCCTGCTCATTGAGCGGCGCATGCACGCCGCATTGCAAGTACTCTTCTCCAAGCCCTGCCTTGGATAAAATGCTGCGAATGGCGTTTACATGAAATGACTCTCCGCTGTGCGAACTACAGATCACAGCCAGCTCCTCCTCGGTTAGCCCATAGGCATCCACTGCGCCGCTTTCCAATACGCTCATCGCCTGCATCGGCTTGGCCGAGGATCTCATATACACGGTTTTTTGTGGCTCGCCACAGTAAAACAACAGCTTTCCCTCGCTGTTTACCACCGCTGCGCTACCGGAATAGGACAAATCCTTCAACGGCCCACGATAAGAATATACCAAGGTTTCCATCTATCTTTCCTCCCTCCATGCTTTGGCCTCTGCTCTAAAAAACGCTATGGTTAGTTTTAGTATAATGCATCCTCCTGTAAAAAAACACATCCCAGCAAGAGATGTGTTTTTTGATTTCTACCTATTTTTGCCGAGCACAAACCGCTCGATTGTCTGTGCAAACCCCGCATCCTCTACTGCGGGGGCAATATAGTCCGCTACCTGCTTACAGCGTTGGCTAGCGCCGCCCATGGCCACGCCAAACCCTGCCATGCTCAGCATTGGCGCATCGTTGTCCTGATCTCCCAGCGCCATCACATTTTCCAGCTCTACATTGTACATATCCGCCAGAATGGGCAACACAGACCCCTTATTGGCGCCCTCCGCCATGACATCTAAATGAATCGTCCAAGACCAGGCGATCTCTACGCTGGGAATGGCATCCAGCTCTTTTATCATGCTGGACGGCACATTTTTTGGCTCGGCAATGTACCGTACCATCTCCGCCGACCCTCTGCTGGCCAGATACATCTCCTCTACGCTGGTAAATATGCGAATATTTTCATCTCCCTGCATCTGCGGGCCGTACCGCTCTAAAATTTGTTGTTTTTTCGTCTCATCCGAGGCCAAAAAGCCGATAAATTCCTGGCAAGAACTTTGCGTGATGATATCGTTGCCCTGATATTTTTCGCCGATGGCCAACAACGGCTCCACAAGATCAGGAGAGATACGGTTGCGATAACGAAGCTCTCCGCTGTCTATTTCTACAATGGATGCGCCGTTATTTACGACGCATAGGTTATCAAACCCAAATCTTTTTACCTGGGCGGCGCTTTGCAGCCATGACCGGCCCGTGCAAGGAAATACCGGAATGCCGGCCTCCCGTGCCGCTTCCATAGCACAGATATTTTTTTCCAGCGAACCGTCTGTTTCTGAATGGCTTAAAAACGTACCGTCCAGATCCGTCACAATGATCTTGATTTCCTTCATAGACGTTCCTCCCATTTCCAATCGGCCATACTTTATAATTGCTTTTATTCTAAATCAATGAGCCCTATATTTCCATACCCTTTTGGCATTTCTATCTCTTTTTTATCCCATTCTACAAAAAAGCCCGCCAAAAAACGGGCTTTTTCTCTCATAGCTTTCCTTCTTCCATGAAAACAGCATTGGTACCATGTATTTTTTCAAACATTTCCGTAGCTTGCTGTCCAAGGTCTTGGGCGCGCGTCTGCATTTGCTCCAAATACTGCGTTTCATCCACAGCCAATAGTTTCTGGTGCTCCATGATAACGCGCCCTTCCACCACGGAAACGTCCACTTCGCAGCCCCGCGCACTGTATACCAAGTTGGGCACCATGTTGCGCATGGGATGTGTGTAGATCGGCATCATAGACGGCTGCATGGTATCTACGGCAATGAAGTCCGCCCGCTTTCCTTGCTCCAGTGAGCCGATCTCCCGATGCATCCCCAGGGCCTTGGCACCCTCGATGGTGGCCATGCGCAGCGCCCGCCAAGCCGGCAGTACCTCCGGATCCTTTTCCTTGATCTTGTTAAACAGCGCCACAAGCTTCATCTCGTTGAAGATATTGTGGCAGTTGTTGCCGCAGGTCTGGTCAGACCCCAGCGCCACAGCGCCGCCGGCACGCTGAAACGCCAAAGACGGTGGTACGATGCCGTCTATGATGCCGATGGAGCCTGGGCAAACGATCATAGAAGCACCGCTGTTTGCCACCATCTGTGCCTCTTTCTCCGTACAGTCCGTCAAATGAACGGCCAGCAGCGTTTCGTTCAGCAATCCCTCTTGTTTCAGCCAGGCCACAGGACGCATGCCATAGCGCATTTCCATCTGCGCGGTTTCCCGATCTCCTTGCTGGGTATGCATGTGTACGCGCGTATTTCTTTCCTTGGCCAGCTGATAAATGCGTTTGAGCAAATCACAGCTAACAAAATCCGCCCCCTGCGGGCCAAACATCACGCGGATGCGCCCGCCGTCATAGCCGTGCCACTTATCATACAGCGCCAGGTTTTCACCTAAGCTCTGCTCTCCCAATTCTTCGGAAAATTCATATAGCTCTCCGGGCTCGTATACGCGCTTTACCGCGTCCCTGATGGTCTGCGTAATGACCCCGCGTGCACCCAGCTTGGCGAGAAATTCGCAGCGGCCCTGCATATCCTTTTGATAATCGCCCAGCGTGGTGGTGCCCGCTTTGATCGCCTCGATCATTGCCACTTTGCTGCCCGCTTCATAATCCTCTATTGTCTGCTGCAGGGAAAAGGGCTGTACCCCATACATCATCCAATACCCGGTATCCTGTGCCAAGCCACGCAGAATGTTGCTGCCGGTATGCATATGCGCATCGATCAGCCCTGGCAGCAACACATGATGCGGCAGCGCCAGTACCTTTTCCGCCTGATAAGCGCGGAGCGCCTCTTCCTTTTTCATCACGGCCACGATTTTTCCACCGTCCACGACCAAGGCATGGTCCGCTTTATAGCCCACACCCTCTCCCTCCATGGTATACATGTGCGGTGCAAAAGCAATCAAATCAACTGTGTGCATTATGAATCCCCACCCCCTAAAGAGTATTTATATTGTCATTCTACCTCTTCTTTCATAGCCCATGCAATATGAGGGGCATGCTCTATTCGGCCGTTTTTAAAAGAAACTGGCATTTCGCTTGGAAAAACAGTAGTATAGAAAAAAACAGGAGGGAAGATTTTCATGCAAACGCCCATCGATTCACTCTTGCGCCAGCAAGCCCGGCAGGGAAAGATACGCTTCTGCATGCCCGGCCATAAAGGAATGTTGGCCAACAACGATATCACCGAGGCCGGGGCTATGGACAACCTATTGCATCCGGAAGGCGCTCTGTTACAGGCGCAGTCCCTTTTGGCAGATGCCTATGGAGCCGCGCAAGCCTGGTTTGGCACCTGCGGCTCTACGATGGGAAATTATGCGCTCATCCTTTCCTGCGCCAAGCCGGATGATCTAATCCTCCTTGCTTCCGACTGCCATATCAGCGCCGTTCACGCCGCGCTTTTGGCACACTACCGCATAAGCCTCATTTCCTGTGACCAAACAGCGCAAGGCCTGCCCCAGCCGATGTCCTATCAAAAAGCAGCCGAGGCTCTGTCCTCCCATCCCGAAGCCAAGGCGCTCGTGATGACCAGCCCCAATTACTACGGCTTTTGTGCGGATATACCCGCCATTGCCGCGCTATGCCATGAAAAAAACGTTGCCCTTTTGGTGGACGCTGCACACGGCGCACATTTTGGGTTTTCTCCGCTGCTGCCTATACAGCCTGTAGATGCAGACGGCTGGGTCGTTTCCGCCCATAAGACACTGTGCGTTTCCAACCAGGGCAGCCTGATTTTTCGTGGAAAAAAAAGCAAGCTTGATGCTTTCCGTCTGGAAAATAATGTGCATCGCTTCCAATCTACCAGCCCCTCCTGGCCCTTGTTGGCACAAATGGACAAAGCCCGCGCCCAGCTGTGTGAACAGGGTGCTGCAGATTATCAACGCCTGCATGCCCTTCTTAATGCTTTTCAAGCGTCGATTTCTGCCTTACCTGTACGCTGTATTCAGGCCGATCCGCAGCAAAAGGACTTTTCCCGCCTGGTGCTGGATGTTTCCGGCTTGGGAACATCCGGCTTTGCGCTCTGCGAACAGCTTGATGAAATGGGGATTTGGGTAGAAATGGCAGACACTCGCCATCTGGTGTTAATTTGCACCCCCCAAGATACGCCGCAGAGCTTTTCCGCACTTAAAAATGCGCTGTCCTCCTTTTCGGCCAGCAGCGCCAATGCGCCCATACCGCCTTCCATTCCAAAGCGCAGCGGCGAAATCATTGCGCCAGCGTCGGTGGAGTATGATACAATAAGGACAATATCGGTTTCCCAGTCTGTTGGCTGCATCAGCGCCCGGGCCGTTTGCTGTTATCCGCCCGGCACGGCTGTGCTTTGTCCCGGCGAACGCATTACCTCTGAGCAGGCCGCTTATTTAGAGGGCATGCATCGGTTAGGCGCCTCCATCAGCGGCAGCGCACCAACTGAGGATTCTAGTCTTTCGCTCTATGTTGTTGATTTTCGCGAATGCACGTGAAATAAAGTTTTGAAGGGGGATCTCTATGCGCTACTTTTTGTTTGATTTCGACGGCACCCTCATCAATTCCGCACCGGGTTTGATGCAAAGCATCAAGGATGTAGCTGAGAAAAACGGGCTGCCTAAAAAAACGGACGCCGAGATCTTACCGCATCTTGGCCTATCGGAGTTTCATGCCTTTCGGGATCTTTACCATGTCCGCGGACGCGAGGAGGCGCTTTTAAACGACCAAATGCGGCAGCGCTATGATGTGCTGGCCGATGAAATGCAGCGCCCATTCGACGGCATTCCCGCCTGGCTGCAAATGCTTAAGGATGAGGGCGCTACGCTGATTGTATGCTCTGTCCGCCATCCGTATAACAGCGCGCCGCTGCTTGAAAAAATGGGGCTGTTGTCCTATTTTGACGACGTATGGGGCAACAACGAAGGCGCTGGGCGAGATACCAAGGCAAAGGTGCTGCGGTATGAATTGGCCAAGGCCGGCATAGAGCCCCGGCAGGCCGTGATGATCGGCGACAAGGATTTCGACTGTATGGCCGCCAAAGCAAACGGCCTGTTTATGCTGGGATGCGCCTATGGCTTTGGCTCTATTCCAGAACTGCACAGATACAAAGCGGATCTTATCATCAGCAGCCCCAAGCAGGGGCAGCAGGTAACGCGTATATTGAGGAGGCAGGAACACTGATGCTGACAAAATCCATCATTTGGGATATAGACGGTACCGTCATCGATACCAGAAACGCCATGGCCAGCGCATATCGCGTTGCTTGTGAGGAAATGGGGCTGAAAGAGGACAATTACCGGCGCATTTTTGCCTATGTGGGGCAAAAATCCTCCAAGGTATTCGTCGATCAATTCGGCCTGGCCGGTGCGGCATACGACGAAGCCATCGACCGATACAACCGCGCGTTTTTAACCCAGGGTGTCCATGACGCAGATCTATATCCCGGCATGCGTGCTCTGTTGGCCGATTTAAAACAGGCCGGCTGCCAAATGACGGTAGCTACGGCGCGCAGCAACCGTTCTCTGTTTCCCCTGTTTGAAGCAAACGGCCTTATGGATACCTTTGACTACATTGCCTGCACCTACGACAGCAAGACCAAAGTGGATAAAACCGCCCTGGTTCGCGACTGTATCTCCTTTATGAAAACGCCGGCAGAGCAATGCGTCATGATCGGGGACCGTATTTTCGATATAGAGGGTGGAAAGCAAAACCATACCATGACCATCGGCGTTACCTTTGGCTTTGCCGAGGAAAAAGAGGTGCTCTCCTCCGGTGCTGATTTTATCGCCCATTCGGTAGAAGAGCTTCGCCAGATCCTATGGGGGCGGCAGAAATGACAGGCCGTTTTCTTTCCTTTGAAGGCCCGGATAAGGCGGGCAAAAGCACACAGATACAGCTGTTTGCCCAGTATTTGCAAGCAAAGGGCATTCCTTTTCTTTTAACGCGTGAGCCGGGCGGCTGCCCGGTTTCGGAAAAGATCCGGGACCTGATCCTCTCCCCTGAAAACGAGATGGGAGATCTATGCGAAGCGCTTTTGTATGCCGCTTCCCGCAGCGAACTGGTACGCACTGTGATCCGTCCTGCGCTGGCGCGCGGCACCTGGGTCATCTGCGACCGCTATGTGGACAGCTCCATTGCATATCAGGGATATGGACGCGGCCTTGGCGAAGAAACCATTCGCCGCATCAACGATCTGGCCACGGGCTGTTTAAGGCCTGATCTTTCCTTTTATTTTCGCATCGATCCCGATACGGCCATGCGGCGTACTGTCGGCGCACAGGATCGTATCGAGCAGGCCGGCGCCGCCTTTCGTCATAAGGTTGCCTCGGGCTACGAAGCCCTTTATCAAAAGGACCCTTCGCAATATTGTTTAATCAACGCCGACGGCACCATAGAACAAGTGCATCAGCGCGTCGTCCAAGGCTTTGAACGGTGGTTTGCCTCATGCGTTTAACAGGAGGACATGCCTTTATTCTTTGCGCCCCGCCGGAAGAGCAGGCAAAGCTTGCGGATACGTTTGCAATCACCGCCATGCGTTCTCAGGATGAGGATGTGCTGCTTCGCATCCGCACCCATAATCATCCCGACGTCATCACCGTACAGCCGGAGGGCGCTACCATTAAAATACGGCAGGCGCGTGCGCTGATAGAGCAGCTTTCCAACCTCGCCTTTGAAGGAAAAAACAGGGTAGTCTGCCTTTTACAGGCAGATTCCATGACCCAGGAAGCGCAAAACTGTCTGCTCAAAACCCTGGAAGAACCGCCGAAAAACACGATTTTCGGCTTATTTTGCGCACAGCCCGGCTTTTTATTGGAAACCGTGCGCTCCCGCTGCGTACAGTTGCGGGAAACCGGGCAAACCCAGTATAATGATAGGGAAGAGGATGTTTCCATCGCGGAATTTTTCAAGGCATTGTCCTTAGAACAAGCAAAGCAGCGTTTTCCGGATAAAAAGGAGGCCGCTCTGGTATGCCTGGCTCAGTGGATGGACATCGTATCCCGGATGCTGCATCAGCCGGCGCGTCCTCATCCCTTTGCAAAGGCCTCCGATACGCAGATCGCTGTTTTATCGGATCTGATTACCCAGGCATATAAAATGGTTTACGCCAATGTCTCGGCCAAAATGGCCGCTGAATGGCTATGGTTAAAATGGAAAGAGGAAATGGAATGAAAACCGTAGTAGGGGTTCAATTTTATAAATCCAATAAAGTCTATTATTTTTCCCCCAACCGCGTTGCCTGCCAAGTGGGCGACGATGTTGTGGTAGAAACCGCCCGGGGGGCGGAAATCGCCCGTGTGGCTCAGGGGCCCATGGAGGTGGAGGAGGATAAGATTGTTCCTCCGCTGAAAAACGTGTTGCGCCTTGTTACACAGAAGGATAGGGCCCAGCAGGAGAAAAACAGAAAACAGGAAGCCGCCGCCTTGGCTGTGTTTGAAAAGAAAATTGCAGACCATGACCTTGTCATGAAACCGGTCAGCGTAGAATATGGTTTTGACGGCAGCAATATCACGTTTTTCTTTACCGCGGACGGTCGGGTGGATTTTCGCGAGCTGGTCAAAGACCTGGCCCATCATTTCCGCACCCGGATTGAGCTGCGCCAGATCGGCGTCAGAGACGAGGCAAAGCTGCTCGGCGGCCTTGGCAAATGCGGATGCCCGGTTTGCTGCCAGCGCTTTTTGCCGGAGTTTTCGCCCGTATCCATCAAAATGGCCAAGGAGCAAAACATTTCTTTGAATCCTACCAAGATCAGCGGCCTATGCGGTCGGCTGATGTGTTGCTTAAATTATGAGCAGCCGTATTACGAAGAAATGAGCAAAAAGCTGCCCCGCAACGGCAGCAATGTAAAAACGCCGGACGGCATCGGCGTTGCAATGGAAAGCAACCCCATTTCTCTATTGGTCAAGGTAAAGATTCAAAAGCCGGACGATACCTTTGAAATACGGGAATATAAGCTCAAAGAGATTAGCTTTGAGCGCACCCGTCCGCCCAAAAAGCAAGAGAGTAAGCCAAAAAAACAAGAAAAGAAACCGCAGGACGGGGAAAAGAAACAAAAAAAACAGACGCAAAACGACAAACATTGACGTTCCTACTTGCAAAGAACAAAAAGCGTGGTACAATAAGGTAAGATTTTAATGAGGAGGTGTTTCCAAATGGCATATAAGATCACTGATTCTTGTGTGGCTTGTGGAACCTGCGCTGGCGAATGTCCCGTGGGCGCGATCAAAGAAGGCCCGATTTATGAAATCAATCCTGACGAATGTCTGTCCTGCGGTGCATGTGCAGGCGCTTGCCCGGTAGGTGCGATTCAAGAAGGCTGAGTCCTATATAAAAAAAGAGCCGCGAGGGCTCTTTTTTTGTTTGTGCAGGTTTTATAAATAGGATATGATAGACACACGGGGAGGAAGCGCAATGGAAACCCAAATGCTTTTGTATTTAAAACAAGCGCAGGCCGCTATGCACAATGCCCATACGCCTTATTCTCATTTTCGCGTGGGCGCCTGTCTGGTTTGTGAGGACGGCACTGTATATACCGGATGCAATATAGAAAATGCTTCTTACGGCGTAACGATCTGTGCAGAGCGCGTCGCTCTTTTTAAGGCAGTGTCGGAAGGAAAACGCTCATTTTCCCTGCTAGCCTTGACTTCTGACAGCGAAGGGATTACGTATCCCTGCGGCATTTGCAGGCAAGCGCTCAGCGAGTTTGCCCCGCATCTTACGATTGTATGCGCTTCTAAGCAGCTAACAGATGCCAAAAGCTATTCCCTTGATCAGCTGCTGCCCCATAGTTTTTCCAAAGAGGATTTTTGTGTATGACGACGTTGATTCATCCTGGGGAACGGCTGGATGAGCTTCACCCCTATGGCCTGTTTATTTTACAGCATCCGGATGCGTTTCGTTTTGGCACGGACGCCGTGCTGCTGGCACATTTTGCCAGGGCTAAAAAACAGCACCGTGTTTTGGACCTTGGCACAGGCACCGGCATTCTGCCGTTGCTGATGACCGCTTTGTTTCATCCAAAGCACATTACAGGCATCGAAATACAGCCCAACATGGCGGATATGGCGCAGCGCAGCGTTGCCTACAACGATCTGGCCTCCTCTATCGATATTGTAACTGGTGATTATACCAAGCCGCAGACGCTGCACGCCCTGGGGGTATACGACGCAGTGGTATGCAATCCGCCCTATGGAAAGCTGGGGCATGGCGAATGCAGTGTAGATGCGCCGCATGCCTTGGCACGGTTTGAGATTTGTGCGGATTTTTCAGAGATCTGCCAATCTGCGCAAATGGCGCTGACAAGCATGGGACATTTTTTCTGTATCCACCAAACCATCCGGCTGATGGAGCTGCTGGATACTCTGCACCATAGCCATTTGGAGCCAAAACGTCTGCGTTTTGTGCATGGAAATCCAGAAAAAAATGCCAATCTTGTGCTAATAGAATGCATCAAAGGCGGAAAAAGCGGCCTAAAAGTAGAAAGCCCGTTGTTTTTGACGGATGCCAAGGGCCAAGCCTCTCTGACCATGGAAAGGATTTATCAAGGAGGTTTATTATAATGCCCTCTACACTGTATATCGTGGCAACGCCCATCGGGAATCTGGAAGATATCACCTATCGCGCGGTACGCATATTGCAGCAGGTAGACCTCATTGCCGCAGAGGATACCCGGCATACCCTGCAGCTGCTTCGTGCGTTGGAAATTCAAAAGCCCTTATTAAGCCTGCACGAGCACAATGAGCAAAAACGCATAGAAGAGATTGCCCGTCTTTTGGAAGAGGGGAAGGATATTGCACTCGTTTCCGACGCCGGGACGCCCTGTATTTCCGACCCGGGCGCCAGGCTCGTGCAAGCGCTTGGCAAAAAAAAATATACCATCGTGCCCATTCCCGGCCCCAGTGCCGTTATCACAGCGCTGAGCGCTACGGGATTAACCCAGGGTGGCTTTAGCTTTTATGGGTTTCTGCCGGTAAAGGGAAAGGAAAGAAAACAGATCTTGGCGCGCATTCTTCGGAGAACACAAACCGTAGTGCTGTATGAAAGCCCTCATAAGCTGTTGAAAACGTTGGAGGATCTCTCTTTATATTGTGAGAACCCCCTGCTTTGTATCGGCAGGGAATTGACAAAGGTCTATGAGGAGTTTGTAACGGATACCGCGCAGCATTTGCTGCTGCATTATCAAGCCCACCCTCCGAAAGGGGAATTTGTGCTCATGATCCCTATTGCACAAAAGCAAGAAAGCCAGGCGCCGGATACGCAGCGCATCATGGATTTGATGCAACAGTATAAGGAGGAAGGTCTGCGCCATAAACAGGCAGCAGAACAGGCCGCGCTACAAATGGGCATTTCTAAAAAAACAGCATATGAAATCGGATTGAAAATCTTCCACAGGTAAAAAAACATTTTTTTCACCCCTTTTGCTTGTTTCTCCGTGTACCCGGTGATATAATGCTGATGCGGCCTGAACAAGGCGTGAAAAAGAGGAGAGTTATCCTCTTTTTCCTTATTTTATCCACAATTAAATCATTTAGATTGAATTTTGAAACACTATTATCCACAGTTTTTTCCTTAAATCCACAGGAAGAAATTTTAGATTGTGGATAATTCTATGGAATATATATGGACAAGATACGGATTGTCCGGCTTTGATGAAGGAGGGGCTATTATTGGAAGATTTTACCTTGCTTTGGCAGCAGGTTTGTTTGGATCTAAAAGAGGATCTCAGCGATTTTTCTTTTCATACCTGGGTGGAGCCGCTGCATGCAGTGGCGCTGGAAAACAACCGCCTGATCCTCGTAGCCCCGGCTTCCAACATCAGGGAAAACCTGATGCACCGCTGCTATGAAATGATCGTGCATAAGGTAAGGGAAAAGACCAATCACAGTGATTTTCAGGTGGATATCTTGCTGGAAAGCGAATGGGGACAGCCCCAAACACCCTCTTTTCATCCGATTGAGCAAAAACGCCATGCCTTAAATCCAGCTTATACCTTTGATACCTTTGTGGTGGGTACGGGCAACCAATTTGCGCATGCGGCGGCTGTGGGGGCTTCCATTGCGCCCGGCCAAAAATACAATCCGCTGTTTATCCATGGGGGCACCAGCCTTGGCAAAACGCATTTGATGCATGCCATTGGCAACGCGATTTTGGAGACCAATCCTTCCGCCAATGTCATGTATGTGACCAGTGAACAGTTCTCCAATGCACTGATCAGCGTATTGATGCGCAAGGATCCCATTGATGATTTCCGTAAGCAATACCGCGGTGTGGATGTGCTTTTGCTGGACGATGTCCAGTTTTTGGCTGGCAAGGGGCGTTGTTTGGAGGAATTTTTCCATACCTTTAACGACCTTTACGACGCAGGCAAGCAAATCGTACTTTCTTCGGATAAGCCGCCGCATGAAATCGTGGAATTTGAAGAGCGCGTGCGTTCCCGCTTTGCCTGGGGGCTAACGGTGGACATTGCGCTGCCCGATTACGAAACCAGGATCGCCTTTTTGCGCAAGCGCGCGGAATTGGAGCATCTATTGCAAATCGAAAAAGGAGCGCTGGAATATATCGCCTCGGAAGATGGCCTGAATTTCCGCCAGCTCGATGGCCGTTTTAACCGGGTAACCGCCTATGCCAGCTTGATGGGCCAGCCCATTACGCTGGCCCTAGCCGAGGCCGCGCTGAAAGATTACACCGCTTCGCAACGCAAGCGCGCCTTAACGCCGCGCAACATCATACAGATCGTATGCAATCAATTTGATATTACCTATGATGATATCGTAGGCAAACGCCGCAGCAGGGATATTGCGGTACCCCGCCAGTTTGCAATGTATTTGGTGCGTACCTTGACGGACCATTCTTTCCCAAAAATTGGTGAACTGTTTGGCGGCCGGCACTATTCCACTGTCATGCATGATGTGGAAAAGGTGGCGCAAGAGATCAAAAGCAACGCAGAAACCAAAGAAATGGTAGAGGATCTCATTGCGCAGATTCACGAGTCTTAAAGGAAAACCACAGCCTTTTCCTCAGCTTATGCCTCAGTTTTCCATGAGGGTTATCCATAGAGCCTATGGATAAAAAACAGGGCTGTGGAAATGCGTATATTTTGCCATAGGATTTCCAGAGATTTCCCGCAGGCAATGAGGACAAAAAATGTCGATTTCTACGTTCATTGTAGGGCTTTTCCACAAATCCATAGCCCTTATGATGACGATGACGACTACATAGAGTACAAAACAAATACAAAACGAAACGGGGGTTTTTTCCGATGATCTTACAATGCCCATGCCAAGAACTGAACAGTGCAATGTCTACCGTGCAAAGAGCTATGCCTTCCAAATCGCCCATGCCTGCGCTGGAAGGAGTATTGTTTGTAGCAAAAGACAATGCTGTAAGCCTTACTTGCAGCGATTTGGCACTGAGCATCGAATGCTCGCTGCCCGCCAACATCCAGGAGGAAGGCGCAATGGTGTTGCCGGGCCGCATGTTTGCTGAATTGATTCGCAAGATGCCGCCGGATATGGTTTCTATTTCCACAGAGGGATTGAAGGTAACCATTGAATGCGGCCAAGCAAAATACAATCTCCAGGGGATGGATGCCAGGGAGTATCCGGAAATGCCGCCGATGACGGGGGCCAGGCCGCTGGAATTAAAGCAAAGCGCGCTGAAAAACATGATCCAGCGTACGGCCTTTGCTGTGGCCATGGATGAGACCAAACCGATTTTGACGGGCGAATTGCTGGAAATCGAAAGCGACCGCGTCACGCTGGTGGCGTTGGATGGATACAGACTGGCTCTTTGTAAGGAACCGCTGTTACAGGCAACCACACCAGTGAATTTTGTAGTGCCTGGCCGCTCTCTGTCCGAAATTGCCAAACTGTTTGAGGACAGCGATGCACCGGCCAGCATCTCCATTGGCGATACGCAGGCCATGGTGGAAATGGGCCATACCAAAATCATAACCCGTTTGCTGGAAGGAGAATACATCAACTACCGCCAGATTTTGCCAGGCGATCATCAAACGCGGGTTCGTATCCAGGCACAGCAGTTTTTGGAATCGGTAGAGCGTGCTTCGCTGGTGGCCAGGGACAGCCGAAACCATAACTTGATCCGTTTGCAGCTGGATGAGGATACGATGACCATTACAGCCAACGGCGAAATGGGCAACGCAGTGGAAAAGCTGCCCATCTATTTGGAAGGAAAGCCGCTGAGCATTGCGTTCAACGCCAAGTACCTATTGGATGTGCTGCGCGTCATCAAGGATGAGGAGATCCTATTGGATTTTATCAGTGGACTGTCTCCCTGTGTGGTAAAGCCATTGGAAGGAGATCAATACCTTTATTTGGTGTTGCCTGTGCGCGTATAAAAACAAAGCTCTCTTTTCCTGTAGGGGAAAGAGAGCTTCTTGCATTATACAAATAAATATGTTAGTATAATACATACTAAAAAAAGTTTTCTTATATATTCAGCATTGGTATTTTTTCCATGTATTGAGATTGCTTTTATTAAGGGAGGTTTTTCTATGAACAACTTTGCGTATTGTTCCCCGACGAAATTCATCTTTGGCAAAGGGGAAGAAAACAATGTAGGTCAGTACATGAAAGAGCTTGGCTCGAAAAAGGTTTTGATCGTGTATGGTGGCAAGAGCGCGGAAAAATCCGGATTGCTGGGCCGTGTGCGCGAATCGCTGAAAAAAGCGGATGTTGCGTATGTAGAGCTTGGCGGAGTACAGCCTAATCCGCGGTATGAGCTGGCGTTGGAAGGCATGGATATCGTGAAAAAAGAGAATGTGGACATGCTGCTGGCTGTGGGCGGCGGCAGTGTGGCGGATACTGCCAAATGCATTGCTGTGGGCGTATACGACGACGGCGATGCTTGGGAAGATTTCTATGTTGGCAACAAAGAAGTAAAAAAAGCGATGCCTGTTTCCTGCATTCTCACCATCGCAGCGGCAGGGTCGGAGGGCTCTAACAGCTCTGTGATTACCTATAAGGGCATTAAGGGCGATCTGGGCTGTGAATTGATCCGTCCGGTGCTTTCCATCATGAACCCGGAACTGACAATGACGCTGCCGGCGTATCAGACGGCTTGCGGCGTATCGGATATTTTTGCGCATATCATCGAACGGTATTTTACCAATACCAAAGAAGTAAACTTGACCGATGAACTGTGCGAGGGATTGATGCGCAATATCCTCAAATACGGCAAAGTTGCAGTGGAACATCCGGACGACTACAATGCCCGCGCGCAGGTGATGTGGACGGGTACGCTGGCTCACAATGACATTTGCGGGTGTGACCGTGACCAGGATTGGGCCAGCCATATGATTCAGCACCGCATCGGCGCTAAGTATGACAGTGCGCACGGCGCAGGCCTTGCCACCATTTACCCGGCTTGGATGAAGTTTGTTTATAAGCATGATGTGCCGCGCTTTGTGCGCTTTGCAACCAAGGTGATGGGGGTGGACAACGATGTGTTCCATTCGGAAGAGGTCGCTCTGGAAGGCATCCGCCGCGTCAAGGAGTATATGCACAACATTGGCCTGCCCACTACGTTGGCGGAATTGGGCGTAAAAGAAGAGGATATTCCGGAGCTGGCAGATTTCCATTGTGGCGGATTTGTGCCGCTGGGGCCGGATGAAATCAAGCAGATTTATGAACTGGCAAAATGACGAAAAAGAGAAAAAGGCGCTGATATAGCGCCTTTTTTTCTAATAAAAATTATCTATGAAGCGAGATGGATGTCGGATGGTATATTGTAACAAGCGCAAATTTGTGTTAGTATAAATACTACTAGCATTCATTTTTTCTGTATAGATATAAATGACATTTGCATAAAAATAAAAAATATTTCCAAATAAAGAGGGAGGAAGAGAAATGAAGAGGATGAAAAAAGGCTTATTGATGATCATGAGCCTGGCGGTGCTGACCGGCGTATTGGCTGGCTGCGGCGGGCAGGATGCCCAGGGAGACGGACAAAACGCCGACAATAGCGGAAAAAAATGGATCATTGCTACGGATACCGTATTCCGTCCGTTTGAGTACAAGGATGAGAATGGGAATCTGGTCGGCATTGACGTGGACATTTTGGCGGCCATTGCAGAAGATCAGGGGTTTGACTATGAATTGAGGAGCATGGGATGGGATGCTTCCATCGCCGCTTGCCAATCCGGCCAGGCGGATGCGATGATTGCAGGCGCTTCCATTACGGACGAGCGTAAAAACAGCGGGTGGACATTCTCCGATGCATACTATACTGGGCCGCAGTGCATGGTAGTGGCAAAGGATTCTTCCATCTCTTCTTTTGAGGATATGAAAGGCAAAAAGGTAGCGGTAAAGACCGGTACGATGGGCGCGACCTATGCGGAAAGCATCAAGGACAAATACGGCTTTACAACCACCTATTTTGAAGATTCCCCGACGATGTATCAGGCTGTAACGGGCGGACAGATGGACGCTTGCTTTGAAGATAAGCCGGTTATGATCGACTCTATCAAACAGGGTTTGGAGCTTAAGATTGTAGAAGGTATGGACAATGAAGGGTCCGATTACGGCTTTGCTATTTTCTCTGATAACAGCAAAGAGCTGTTGGATATGTTCAACGCTGGCTTGAAGAACATCAAAGAGAACGGCAAATACGACGAGATCATCAACAAATATCTCGGCTGATTGAAAACGTATAGCAAAACAATCAGTGGGGCGTCATTATGATGCCCCACTGTAATTAGAAGGAGTTTACTGGATGGGACAGATCATTTCGGTTTATGGCGATTTGCTGTTGACTGCAATGGGCCAAACCCTGTTGTTGGCATTATGCGGCTTGCTTTTTGCCTGTATCCTGGGCTTAATTTTTGGCATGATGAGCGTATTAAAGAGCCGTGTGTGCAATATCATCGCAGCTGTTTTTGTAGATATCATTCGCGGTGTGCCTATGATCGTTTTGGCATTTTTTGTATATTTTGGCGTACCGATGGTGATTAAAGATCTATTTAATTCAGGGTTTACTCTGTCTCCTCTGCAAGCAGGTACCATTTGTTTGGCGCTCAATTGCGGCGCTTATATGGCAGAAATCATCCGCGGCGGTATCCAGTCTGTGGACAAGGGACAGATGGAAGCAGCACGCAGCTTGGGTATGCCCTATTGGCGCGCCATGCGGCGCGTGGTATTGCCGCAGGCAATCCGCACGATGATTCCAAGCATAATCAACCAATTTATCATTACGTTGAAAGATACCTCCATTTTGTCCGTCATTGGATTTCCGGAGCTGGTAAATACTGCAAAAAATGTAGTGGCAATCACATATAAATCAGCACAGGTATGGTTTATTGTAGGTGTGATGTATCTTGTTATCATCACCATTTTATCCAGGGTGGCAAAGCTGGTTGAGAGGAGATTGAACCGTGGCCGTTAACAAAGACAATGTGAAGATCCATGTATCTCACCTCAAAAAGAATTTTGATAAATTGGAAGTGCTCAAGGATATCTCTGTTGATATCTATGAGGGCGAAGTGGTGGTCATTTTAGGGCCTTCTGGCAGCGGAAAATCTACATTTCTGCGCTGTTTAAACCGTTTGGAGGATATTACAGATGGCCAAGTGGTGGTAGACGGCCACCATATGGATGCCAAGGATGTGGATCTGAACAAGGTAAGGGAAAACATCGGGATGGTGTTCCAGCATTTTAATTTATTCAACAATCTCAATGTATTGGATAATTTGACGCTGGCGCCGGTGGAACTGAAAAAGGCGGATAAAAACTCAGCCAAAGCACAGGCCATGCAGATGCTGGAAAAGGTGGGGCTTTCGGACAAAGCACAGGCGTATCCTTCCCAGCTTTCCGGCGGACAAAAGCAGCGTGTGGCCATTGCCAGGGCGCTTTGCATGAATCCTGACATCATGCTGTTTGATGAGCCGACCTCTGCATTGGACCCTGAAATGGTTGGCGAAGTATTGCAGGTGATGAAGCAGCTGGCGGCTGAGGGAATGACAATGGTCATCGTATCCCATGAAATTGGGTTTGCCAGAGAGGTGGCGGACCGGGCGATCTTTATGGACGGCGGCTATATTGTAGAGCAAGGAGCGCCGCGCGATGTCATTGATCATCCAAAAGAACAGCGTGCCATCGACTTTTTCAACAAAGTATTGTAAAAAACCAAGAAGCGGTTTGTCTTTCTAAAGATGAATCGCTTTTGTTTTAATACAGATTGTAATAAACATATTTTCAGATCTTTTTTGGACAAAATGAATGCGTGCATAGTTGATCTGTTTTCTAGCCTTTGATATGGTTTGTCTGCTTTACAGTAACATTGGAAGCATAGAAAACCATTTTTTGAATTGTACTAAAAAAATGAATATGATATTATATTGATAAGGTATATAAAAGTTTCTTTTAGAATCATTTTGTTTTTTTATTCCCATTTTTATATTGGTTTTTATGTGTGAAATATTGTATGTAAACGCAGAGCGTTTAATTTATTTGGAGGTGTATCCTATGAACAATTTTTGCTACTATTCTCCTACCAAATATGTATTTGGCAAAGGGGAAGAAAACAACGTTGGTACCTATTTGACTGCCTATGCGCCTAAAAAGGTATTGGTAGTGTATGGGGGCCAGAGCGCGGAAAAATCCGGATTGCTGGGCCGTGTACGCGAGTCCTTAAAGGGAGCTGGCATCGAATTTGTGGAATTGGGCGGCGTAAAGCCCAACCCGCGGTATGAATTGGCGCTGGAAGGAATGAAACTTAGCAAAAAAGAGGGCGTTGACTTTGTATTGGCTGTAGGCGGCGGCAGCGTCATTGATACGGCCAAGTGCATTGCCATCGGTGTAGTCAATGAAGGAGATGTATGGGATACCTATTATGCCGGCGACGGTGTAGTGACAAAAGCGCTGCCGGTAGCGAGTATCCTGACCATTGCGGCGGCAGGGTCGGAGGGCTCTAACGGCACGGTTATTACGTACAAAGGACATAAATTCTCGACAGGTTCGGATGCGCTGCGTCCTGTATTGGCGATTTTGAACCCGGAACTGACGATGACATTGCCTGCCTACCAGACGGCTTGTGGTGTGTCGGACATTTTCACGCATTTGATTGAACGGTATTTTACCAACACGCCGGACGTTAGCTTGACGGATGAAATGTGCGAAGGATTGATGCGCAATATTTTTAAATACGGCAAGGTTGCAGTGGAACATCCGGACGACTACAATGCCCGCGCGCAGGTGATGTGGACGGGTACGCTGGCTCACAATGACATTTGTGGGTGTGACCGTGACCAGGATTGGGCCAGCCATCAGATTCAGCATGAGATCGGCGCCAAATACGACAGCGCGCATGGCGCAGGGCTGGCAACGGTATTCCCGGCCTGGGCCAAGTATGTGTATAAGCATGACATTCCGCGCTTTGTACGCTTTGCCACCAAGGTCATGGGCGTGGACAACGACGTGTTCCATCCGGAAGAAGTGGTGCTGGAAGGCATTGCGAGGGTAAAGGCTTATATGTCCAGCATTGGGCTGCCGACGACAAAGGAAGAGCTAGGCGTAAAGGAAGAGGATATTCCGCAGCTGGCCAATATCCAATGCGGCGGGTTTGTGCCGCTGGGCCAAAAAGAAATCATGGAGATTTATCAGTTGATGGTATAAAAAAGGGAGCCTATGGGCTCCTTTTTTTATCAATACAGCAAATATGCAAAGGAATCCTTTGCGGAAATCTTGGCTGGCTTTGAAGAGATATAAAAAAGGCATCTGTAAAGATGCCTTTTTTATTCAACCAAACAACGGTGGGAAAAGTACGCCGAACAGCTGGCATACCAGGACAAACACACCCATACAAGCTACATAGATGGCAAATCCGTACAGCTTATGATTGCGGACCAGGCGAAGCATAAAGCGGATGGACATCAGCCCTACAAGAGCGGAAACCAGCACGCTGAAGATGATGGCAACGGTGCTGACATCGCCCGGCCCCTGGGTGATCATATCCTTAAATTTAAACACCACAGAACCCAGGATGGCGGGGATGGACATTAAAAAGGAAAAGCGCACAGCCAGATTTCGATCCAACCCACGGAACAGACCGCCTACCAGCGTACTGCCACTGCGTGAAACGCCGGGGAACATTGCAACCGCCTGCATACCGCCCATGGCAAGGGCATCCCAGTTGTTCATTTGGCGATATTTTCTGGGATGGCGCACCTGTTTTCGTTCCGCTACGCACAGTAAGACGGCAGTGATAAGAAAACCAAAGGAAAGAAACCGGCCGCCAAATGCTTCCTCGATGAGATTATCCAAAAGCAGGGTGGCGATGACTGCGGGTATGGTGGCGATGATCAAAAGCCGCATGGTTTTGCCCAACGGATGGCGGAACAGCGCGATGATATCCTTATAAAAGACCAGCAGCACGGCGATCAAGGTGCCAAGATGTAAGATGACCTCCATGATCAAAGGCTCGGTTTGGATGCCCAAGAGCGTACGGGCCAGCACAAGATGACCGGAACTGGAAACGGGCAAAAATTCGGTAAGTCCCTGAACAATCCCTAAAAAGATCGCTTGCAAAAAAGTCATGGCGTCACCCCTTCTAAAAATAAAAACTCACTATTCATACTATAACAAAAAAATTGTCGAATGTTTATAGGAATCTCTTTTTTGCCATGGGGGCAAACTGGCAAAAATGAAGAAAAAGAGGTATAATAATACGATTTCAGGCACATAGGAGGAACGAGGATGAAGCTCGGGATTGCAGGGTTGCCGAATGTAGGAAAGTCAACTCTATTCAACGCATTGACCAAGGCGGGGGCGCAGGCGGCCAATTACCCGTTTTGCACCATAGACCCCAACGTAGGCATTGTACCGGTGCCAGATCATCGGCTGGATGTGCTGGCAGAGATGTATCAACCGGAAAAAATTACACCTGCTACGATTGAATTTGTTGATATTGCCGGCCTGGTAAGGGGCGCCAGCAAAGGCGAAGGCCTGGGCAACCGGTTTTTGGCGCACATCCGCGAGGTGGACGCCATCGTGCATGTGGTGCGCTGTTTTGAAGATGATAACATCACGCATGTGGACGGCTCGGTAGCGCCGGTGCGGGATATGGAAACGATACAGATGGAATTCGTGCTGGCAGATCTGGAAGTGTTGCAAAAGCGGTATGATAAGGCCAGCAAGCTCATCAAAACGGGCGAGAAAAAATACAAGGAAGAATGTGCTGTGCTGGAAAGGCTGCTAAAGCACATGGAGGATGGCGCGCCGGCACGCACATTGGAATTGTCTGAAGAAGAAAAAGAATTGGTAAGGGGATTTTCCCTGCTCTCGATGAAGCCGATGATCTACGCGGCCAATGTAGAGGAAGACGCTTTATCGGGCGTGGAAAACAATGCATTGGTGGCGCAGGTTAGGCAGGCAGCGCAAAAGGAAGGCGCAGAGGTCGTTGTGGTATCCGCCAAGGTGGAAGAGGAATTGGCCCAGCTGGAGGATGAAGAAAGAACGATGTTCCTAAACGAGCTGGGGCTGGAAAGCGCCGGGCTGGATCGTTTGGTGGAAGCCAGTTACCGCTTGTTGGGGCTGATCAGTTATTTGACGGCAGGACCGAAAGAGGTACGCGCCTGGACGATTGAAAAGGGTACAAAGGCGCCTCAGGCAGCGGGTAAGATCCACTCGGATTTTGAAAAGGGATTTATCCGCGCGGAGATCGTAACATATGAGGATCTGGTGGCCTGTGGATCGATTGCAGCGGCCAGGGAAAAGGGCCTGTACCGTTCAGAAGGAAAGGAATATGTGATCCAGGACGGCGACGTGGTGCTCTTCCGTTTTAATGTATAAGAAAATAATAAGGAGTAGAGATTTCTCTACTCTTTTTTTTTATGAAAAATCGTATCAATGGGGCAGAAATGACGATATTGTTTGACAATCTGTTATAGAGACAATACAATGATGAAACAATCTTAAAAGAAAGGATCGGGCTGATTTGGTAGAGACCTTTAAGCGATTTAGCCAACGATATTGCCAATGCAATGTGCTGGATGCATTTTTGATCTGCTTGCTGACAGCTTCGCTATTCTGCCCTCCTTTTGTATGCGTAGGACCGGCAGTAGCCGTACTCGTACGCTTTTTTTGTACAAAAAAAATCTTTCAAGGTGCGCTTCGCCTGCCCGGCGCGGTAGCACTGATGGCCTTTGGCCTTTTGATGCTGCTTGTGACCTGTGTAAGAGGCGAAGGATTCAATATCATTGTGGCGCTGGGCATTGTAGCGTCGCTGGTGGTAGGCTTGTATTTCAGGCAAGTCATGACGCTTCCAATGTTTCATACATGCTTGGATATTTTTTGTATCGGCGGCGCGGCTACCGGCCTGTATGGGCTTATTGAAAAGCTGATGCATTGGGGCGTGCCTGGCTTCCGGGGCCCTTCGATGTTTTTAAACCCAAATTATTTTGCGCTTATGATGGTATTTGTTTGCATTTGTGCCGTGGTTCAGCTGGTGCAAAGCGACCATTGGTATTTGTATGCCACCGTGCTTGTGCTGGGCCTGACGGGCATTGTCATGGCGGATGGCCGGGCTGCGCTGATCACGGGCGCCGTATGCATTTTGCTGGCGCTGGTGCTGCTAAAGCAATGGCGGCTGACCATCATTCTTTTGATGATTGCCATTGTGGTGATTCCGTTGCTTTTAACGCTGTTCCCCAATTTGTTTATCCGGCTGGAGGGGGTCAGCGTTTCGGCAGATCTTCAGCATCGCATCATGATTTGGAAGGCCGCCATCAAGGGCTTTTTACAGTCGCCAGTGTTTGGCCAGGGGGCCTGGATGTTTGAAAAGGTGTGTACGCCGTTGTATGCGGGCCTGTATGAGGTACACGCGCACAACCTATTTTTTGAGATACTCCTGATGAGCGGGGTGGTGGGCACATCTCTGATTGGCGGATATGTATTGACGATGGTACGCGATTTGACCCGTATGTATCGCCTAAAGCACGTGGCACTGTTTGCCGTGCCCGGCATCTGCACGCTATGTGCGGTAACGCTGCACGGGCTTTTGGATGTGGCCATTGTGTTTCCGCAGACGGGCATTGCGATGTTTTTACTGGTTTCCTGCATCGGGATCTACGACAAGCTATCCGAAGAGGAAAAGCAAGGGTTTTTGCAAAGGCATCTCAAAATCATAGACAAGGTGGAAATTTCACGATGAAAAAGCGGCTTTTGGCCGCTTTTTTCTTTGGGAGGACCGGTCCGTTTTGCCTGCGTTTTCATACCATACTATGAGGAGGAAATGCAAATGAAAAGACATCTGCGGACGATTCGGGGGCCCCAGGGCCTAAAGGGAGAAAAGGGTCTGTCTGCGTATGGTGTATGGCTAAAAGCAGGACATACCGGAACAAAGGACGATTTTTTTTCGTTCCTACGGCCAAAGCCTTACGTATACACAGCCAAAACGGGACAGACCGTGCCTGTTGGCAAGGAAATAGAGCTGGAATGCTTGACATCGCCGTTGACCAAGGGACGGTATTTGGTACAAATTTCCGGCGGGCCGGAAGATGCTGTCTTGGGCCTTTGCTATGGCAAAGTGCCGGCAGACGGCGGGATCTGCGTGATCCATCATGGGCATGGGCAGGGCGTATGCCAATGGCCCTGCACAAGCCACCCCATCCAAGTGCTGAATTATTCGGAGGAACCATTGTGTTTTTCCAAAAAAAACCAAACTTTTTTGCTGGTATTCACTGCCATTGATTGACCTTTCACAATCATTTTGCTATCGTAAAACATAGAGCGGAAAAAGGAGGCATTCTATGTTTGATACGATCATCATCGGTGCGGGCATTACAGGCACGGCTGTCGCGCACTTTATATCTAAGACAGCCTTGTCTGTTTTGGTCGTAGAGGCCAAAGAGGATGTGGCTGAGGGGTCTACCAAGGCAAACAGCGCCATTGTGCATGCGGGCTATGATGCAAAGCCGGGTACGCTGAAGGCCAAATACAATGTAGAAGGCAATCTCATGTATCCTGCGCTGGCAAAGCAGCTGGGATTTCCCTTTCTCAACAATGGATCACTGATCCTATGCTTTGATGAAAAGGATCGGCCGGATCTGGAAGCGTTGTATCAAAGAGGTATACAAAACGGCGTAAAAGGGCTGGAAATTTTAGAGCGCGACCAGGTATTGGCCATGGAGCCGCACATCAATCCCCAGGTCGTAGCGGCGCTGCATGCGCCGACGGGCGGGATTACCTGCCCGTATGAAGCATGTATTGCGCTGAGCGAGAGCGCGGCGCAAAACGGCGTAAAATTTATGTTTGAATCTCCTGTGACGGCGATAGAGAAAATGGAAAACGGGTTTCGGGTCACGGCGGGCAATCAGACAATAGAAACCAGGACCATCGTCAATGCAGCTGGTCTGTATGCAGACGAAATCGCCAAAATGGCGGGCGGCATTGAGCGGACGATACGGCCGAGAAAGGGCGAATATATGCTCTTTGACAAGGCGGCGGGCACTTTGGCGACCAAAACGCTGTTTCAGCTGCCAACAAAAATGGGCAAGGGTATTTTGGTGACGCCTACGGTGGACGGCAACCTTTTGATGGGCCCCACGGCAGAGGATATTGAAGACAAGGCGGATACAGCGACCACCCAAGAAGGACTGGATGATGTGTTGTCTGCCGCTGCGCTGACCATGCCAGACATCCCGCGCCGGCAGCTGATTACACAGTTCAGCGGGCTGCGCGCGCATGATTTGGCAGGGGATTTCTTCGTGGGAGAGGACCCCGAGGTGAAGGGGCTGTACCATGCGCTGGGCATTGAAAGCCCAGGGTTGACGGGTGCGCCTGCCATCGGGAAAGAGCTGGCCGAGCGCATCCAAAAGGATTTGGGCGCGCCAGACAAGGTAGACTGGATTGCGGAAAGAAAGCCTATTGCACGCTTTGCACACATGACGGACGAGCAGCGCGCCAAAGCCGCGGCGGAAAACCCCGCTTACGGCAAAATCATCTGCCGCTGTGAGACGGTGACGCAGGCCGAAGTAGAGCAGGCCATAGACAGAACGTTGGGCCGTGTGACCATTGACGGGGTAAAGCGCCGGACGCGCTGCGGTATGGGACGCTGCCAAGGCGGTTTTTGCATGATGCGCGTAGCGGAGATCATCCATAAAAAAACCGGGATGCCGATGGAAAGCATTACCAAAAAAGGCGCAGGATCGGCGCTTTGTGTAGAGGAGGATACGCCATGCAGATAAAACAGGTGGATGTGGCGATCATCGGCGGCGGCCCGGCGGGGCTGGCGGCGGCGGTTTCCGCCAAAGAACACGGGGCGGACAAGGTATTGGTGCTGGAACGCGATACCGTGTTGGGCGGCATTTTGAATCAATGCATCCATGCAGGGTTTGGCCTGCATACCTTTGGCAAGGAATTGACGGGGCCGGAATACGCGCTGCAATACATAGAAATGCTGCAAAAGACAGATGTAGAGGTTTGGCTGGATACCATGGTGCTGTCCATTGGGCAGGATCGTTCCATTACGATGGTTTCCAGCGAACAGGGATTTTGCAAGGTACAGGCCAAGGCCATCGTATTGGCGATGGGATGCAGGGAAAGGCCGCGTGGCGCGCTGGCCATCCCGGGCACGCGCCCGGCCGGCGTATATGCGGCGGGCACAGCGCAGAGAATGGTAAACTTAGAAGGATTGCTGCCCGGTAAGGACGTTGTGATTCTGGGTTCCGGCGATATTGGGCTGATCATGGCGCGCAGGATGACCTTTGAAGGGGCCAAGGTGCACGCGGTCTGCGAACTGATGAGCTATTCCGGCGGGCTTCAGCGAAATATCGTGCAATGTCTGGAAGATCTGGATATTCCGCTGCTGCTGAGCCATACGGCGGTGAAAATACACGGCGACCAGCGGGTAGAGGCGGTGACCATTGCTGAGGTGGATGATAAGACAAAAAAGCCCATCCCGGGAACAGAACGGACCATCCCCTGCGATACGCTGCTTTTGAGCGTAGGCTTGCTGCCGGAAAATGAATTGAGCCAGGCCCTGGGCGTAGCGCTTTCCCCCGTCACGGGCGGCCCGGAGGTAGACGATTCGTTTATGACGTGCGTAGAGGGCGTGTTTGCGTGCGGCAATGTGCTGCACGTGCATGACCTTGTGGACTTTGTAAGCCAAGAAGCACAGCAGGCAGGCGCCAACGCAGCACAATTTGCGATGACAGGCCGAAAAGAAAATGCCGATGTTCAGATGCAGGCGGGCGCCAACGTGCGTTATACTGTGCCTCAGCGCGTAACAGCAGGGCATAAAGTAAATATCCGGTTCCGGGTAGGGGCGCCGCAGAAAAAGGTGGCCATCGTGGCAAAACAGAACGGAACGGTTTTGAAAACGCAGCGCCGCCCTGTGGTGGCGCCCGGCGAGATGGAAACGCTGGCGCTGGATCTCAGCGGCGTAGCGGCGGAAAACGGACCGATTACGGTGTCGATTGAGGAGGCATAACCATGGAAAGAAAACTCATTTGCGTACAATGCCCCATCGGCTGCCATTTAACGGTTACCTATGATGGGGTGTATGAGCCCGTGGTAACGGGCAATACCTGCAAAAACGGAGAGATCTACGGAAAGAGCGAGGTGACGGACCCGCGCCGCACGCTGACGACTTCTGTACGGGTAAAAGGAGGAACGGTACCTGTATCGGTGCGCAGCGCGCAGCCCATTCCCAAAGCCGTGCTGCCGCAGTGCTTGGAGATACTGCATAAGACGATGCTGGAAAAGGGAAGCAAGGCAGGGACAGTGGTCGTGCCCAATATCCTGGATACCGGGATCGACATTGTGACAACGCGGGATGATTGGAATTAAAAGAGAAAGAAAAAAGCAGGCATTTGCCTGCTTTTTTGTTTTGTTATTTGGCCAGCTCAAAAATCTTTTCCATATCGGCCGGCGTTAATTTTACAAAGAAACCGTCGTTGAAATTTGCCAGCTCTTTGATGTCCTCATCCTTCACGCCGAGCTCGGACAGCGTGGTGGGCATGCCGAGAGAAGCAAAGTAGGCTTTAATGCGGCGGATGCCTTCCAGCGCCACTTCTTCGGGATGGAACACGTCGTTGTCCACGCCCATGACCTTGGTGGCAAAGCGCACAAAGCGGGGCACATCATGCTTGTAAACGTACTGGGCCCAGGCGGGGAAGATGGTGGCCAGGCCTGCGCCGTGGGCGCTGTCGTATTTGGCGCCGATGCGGTGCTGGATATGATGGCTGGCCCAATCCTGCTCGCGGTCTACGCCGCAGATGTTGTTGTGGGCGAGCATACCGGCCCACATGATCTGTGCACGGGCGTTGTAGTTATCCGGCTCTTTGACGCAGACAATGCCGTATTTGAGGATGGTGCGCATCAACCCTTCGGTGAGCTCATCGGTGATGTTTACATCTTTTGTGTTGGTAAAGTAACGCTCGGTCAGGTGGATGAACATATCCGTGACGCCGCAGGCTGTCTGGTAGGCGGGCAGTGTCATGGTCAATTCCGGATTCATCACGGCCAGCACAGGACGGATGAGATCGGAGCGAATGCCTTCTTTAATGCCGGCTTCTTCGTTGGTGATAACAGAGCTATAGCTGCCCTCTGACCCGGCGGCTGCGATGGTGAGAATGCACGCTACGGGCAAAGCTTGGGTAACCGGCTGTTTGTCGATGTACTTATCCTGCCAAACATCGCCATCGTGCAGCGCACCGACAGCAATGCATTTGGAACTATCCAACGTGCTACCGCCGCCGACGGCCAAAATTAGATCCACATTTTCTTTGCGAACGAGTTCAATGCCCTTTTGCGCCAAAGAATACCGCGGGTTGGGGTGTACGCCGCCCAATTCGACAAACTCGATGCCAGCGCCCTTCAGCGAGGTACGGACACGGCCCAGCAGGCCGGATTTTTCGGCGCTCTGGCCGCCGTAATGCAGCAGCACCTTTTTAGCACCGCGCTGGGAAAGCAGCTGGCCGATGTTGTTTTCTTCGCCCTTGCCAAAGACGAACTTCGTGGGAGAGTAGAAAGTGAAGTTTAACATGAGTAACCTCCTACACATGAGCCGAAACGGCCGTATTAAGAGGGGCGCAAAAACACCCCTGAAACATATCTATGAAATACACCGCTAGTGTACACGCATGAAACGGGATTTGCAACCGACAAGCAAAAGAAAGAAAAGCAGGCCTATTGCCTGCTTTTCTTTGGGAAATGGTCAGCGTGCTAAATCATAGATTTTGACGATGTCATCACGAGACAGAGGCACATAAACGCCATCGGCTGTATCGGCCAATGCTTGGATATCTTCCTCTTTCACGCCGAGCTCGGACAGCGTGGTGGGCATGCCGAGAGAAGCAAAGTAGGCTTTAATGCGGCGGATGCCTTCCAGCGCCACTTCTTCGGGATGGAACACGTCGTTGTCCACGCCCATGACCTTGGTGGCAAAGCGCACAAAGCGGGGCACATCATGCTTGTAAACGTACTGGGCCCAGGCGGGGAAGATGGTGGCCAGGCCTGCGCCGTGGGCGCTGTCGTATTTGGCGCCGATGCGGCGCTGGATATGGTGGCTGGTCCAATCCTGCTCGCGGCCTACACCGCACAGATCGTTATGCGCCAGCGTGCCGGCCCACATGATCTGTGCGCGGGCATTGTAGTTATCCGGCTCTTTGACGCAGAGGATGCCGTATTTGAGGATGGTACGCATCAGTGCTTCTGCCAATTCATCGGTGATATCTACATCCCTTGTATTGGTAAAATAGCGCTCTGTGATATGCACGAACATATCCGTGATCCCGCAGGCCGTTTGATAGGCAGGCAGCGACATGGTAAGCTCAGGATTCAAAATGCTGAGCACAGGGCGGATGGTCTCTGAACGCATCATTTCCTTTAACCCCTGCGCTTCATGGGTGATGACGGCATCCCAGCTGCCTTCAGAGCCTGCCGCTGCAATGGTGAGGATGCATGCCACAGGCAGGGCGGCCTGGGCAGTCTTTTTATCGATGAAAAAATCTTGCCAGGGATCGCCGTCATACAGGGCGCCGGCGGCAATGCATTTTGCGGTATCTATGACGCTGCCGCCGCCAATGGCCAAAACAAAATCCACCTGCTCGCGTTTGCAAAGGGCTATGCCCTCCTGTGCCAGCTCATACCGCGGATTGGGCTGCACGCCGCTGAGGCTGACATAGGGTAGGCCCGCTTGCTTGAGCGAAGCATAAACCCGGCCGAGAAGCCCAGATCTCTCTGCGCTCCGGCCGCCATAGACAACCAATACTTTTTGGGGCGTATAAGGATGCAGATACGATCCGACATTGTGTTCTTCGCCTTTGCCAAAGACGAACTTGGTGGGAGAATGAAAGACAAAATTCAGCATAGAAAAACCTCCTAAATGAAGTAGCCCTTTCGGCTTTTTGGGTTGCAAAAAAACGTTATAAAACAAAAGGCAAACGAAAATACAATGGAGATATCGACCAGGAAATGAAAAAAGAAAAAGAAAATAATGAAAAAGGATTTTGAAATTGCTATTAGTGTAGCATATAGAAAATAAAATGCAACTGTCTATATTGGGTTTGGGATATGGTATAATAAAGAACCAAACGAAACTGAGAAAGGGGTAGGGGAAAGCGATGGTCATTACAGAGCTGAGGCTACAAGATTTTCGAAACTATACCAGGCTTTCCCTTTCCTTGGAAACCGGCCTTTCGGTATTTTGGGGCGGCAACGCGCAGGGAAAGACCAATTTGCTGGAGGCGGTGCATGTCTGCTGCTTGGGCAAAAGCCATAGGACGGTGCAGAGCGCTGAAATGGTATCCTATGGCAAAAAGGATGCGCGCATCGGTCTGCGTGTGGCGCGTGCAGACGGCCCCCGGCATATTCAGGTGATGCTGGAAGCCAACCGCCATAAGCGGATCTCGGTATCCGGCGTGCCAATTCGCAGGATGAGCGAGTTGATGGGGCATGTGCAATGCGTTTTATTCGCGCCGGAGGACCTCCAGCTCATCAAGGGTGGGCCGAGCCTGAGAAGACGGTATTTAGACACAGCGCTGTGCCAGATGAGCCCTGCGTATTTTTCGGCGCTGACAAGGTATAACGCGGCGCTCTCCCAGCGCAACGCGATGCTGAAAAAGGGCATAGAGGAGGCTGCGATATATGAGGCCTATGAGCAGACCATGGCCCAGGCAGGGGCAGAGGTATTGTGGCATAGGCAGCAATTCTGCCGGGAAATACAGCCGCTGGCGGCGCAGCTATATGCGGACATTGCAGAGGGAGAGCAGATGCAGGCGTGCTATCGTTCCCAGGTGCCGGAAGGGGACAGGGCAGAGATAGAAGCGGCGCTGGCAGCTCTATTGGCAAATGCAAGGGAGGTGGACCGGCGGCGGTATATGACAAGCGTAGGGCCGCACAGGGATGATGTGGAGGTATCCATTGCGGGTAAGCCGGCCCGCAGCTATGCCTCCCAGGGGCAGCAGAGGACCGCGGTGCTGGCGCTAAAGCTGGCGGAGGTGGAGCGTATGCGTGCACGCACGGGGCACCGGCCGGTGCTGATGCTGGATGACGTGCTGTCGGAATTGGATTTAAAACGTCAGCAGGCCTTGACAGAACAGGTGGAAGGGCAGGTGCTGCTTACCACGGCGACAAAGCCGCCAAAGCATTTGAAGGCAAGCTGCGTGTACAGGGTATTCCAAGGAGAAATTATGGAATAAAAGCGCCGGGAAGGCCGTAGCAAGCATGAGTGGAAAAACGCCTTTTTTGAAGGAAATGCCCGGCAGCGCAGCGCCACAAAAAACAGGGAAAAGACTTTCTTTATAATATAATATAGTATATAATAATAACATAAATACAAAACACTTGAGGTAGGATGGTGAAAGCAATGATTCTTCATCTAGGTGGAGAATTTTGCTGTTTTTTTGAGGATGTGCTGTTTGTATTGAGGGCCGACGGCTGCGAAAAAAATGCGCAGACGCAGCGCTTTTTGCAGGCCGCAGAGGACAACGGGACGCTGATCGTGATCGATCCCACGCTGGTTAAGAGCTATGTTGTCACGTCTACACCTCAGGAAAATGAGCGCGTTTATGCGTCCCCAATCTCTGCCGCTACGCTGCAAAAGCGGGCGGAGAAAGCAGCCGAGAGGTGAAATGAACTTTATGAACGAGATGGAAAACCAGGAAAACAAAATTTTGGAAGAACAGGAAAGCCAGGCGTATGAACCTGTGGAATTTGAAGAGGGCACGATGGATGCGTCCGTAGAGGGGGAATACCGGGCGGACGAGATCCAGGTGCTGGAAGGGCTGGAAGCGGTGCGCGTCCGCCCCGGGATGTATATCGGCTCTACCGATTCTCGCGGGATGCATCATCTGGTGCAGGAAATCGTGGACAACAGCATAGACGAGGCGATGGCGGGCTACTGCGATGAGATCATCGTACAGCTTTATCATGACGGCAGCTGCAGCGTGACGGACAACGGGCGCGGCATCCCGGTGGATATTCATCCCAAGGTGGGGAAAAGCGCGCTGGAGGTGGCGCTGACCATGCTGCATGCCGGCGGCAAATTTGGCGGCGGCGGATACAAGGTATCCGGCGGCCTGCACGGGGTAGGCGTCAGCGTTGTAAATGCGCTGTCCGAGTGGCTGACGGCGGATGTATACAGGGATGGCTACCACTACCATCAGGACTATGTGCGCGGCGAGCCGGTATCGTATGTGGAAAAGATGGAGCCTGTGGAGATTACCGGAACCGTGATTCGGTTTTTGCCGGACAAGGAGATTTTCGACAAGGGAACGCACCTGGAATACGACGTGCTGAAGGGGCGGCTGCGCGAGCTGGCGCACCTGAACAGCGGCATCAAAATCGTGCTGCGCGACGTAAGCGACGGCAAGGAGGACGTATTCCATTTTGAAGGCGGCATCCCGAGCTTTGTGGAGTATCTGAACCGCAGCAAGACCGTGCTGCATGAGCCGCCGGTATACATTTCCGCCAAAAAAGAGGATGCGTCGGTGGAAATTGGGCTGCAGTACACCGATGGGTTTGTGGAAAATACCTATACCTTTGCCAACAACATTGCCACCCACGAGGGCGGCGTGCACCTGACGGGTTTTAAAAACGGTATGACGCGTGCGGTCAACGATTATGCCAGAAAGTTTGGCTTATTAAAGCAAAACGACGCCAATCTGTCGGGCGAGGATGTGCGCGAGGGGTTGACCAGCGTGATCAGCGTAAAGCTGACAGACCCGCAGTTTGAAGGGCAGACCAAGACCAAGCTGGGCAACGCGGATATCCGCGGCCTGGTGGAGGGTGCTTTGTTTGACGGGCTAAGCACGTTTTTCGAGGAAAACCCGCAGGTGGCAAAGACGGTGATCCAAAAATGCCTCGTGGCGCGCCGGGCGCGGGAAGAGGCGCGCAAGGCCCGGGAAATGACGCTGCGCAAGGGGGCATTGGAATCCAACTCATTGCCTGGGAAATTGGCGGACTGCTCGGAAAAGGATCCAAGCGTCTGCGAAATTTTCATCGTAGAGGGCGATTCCGCAGGCGGCAGCGCCAAGCAGGGACGAGATAGGACCTTCCAAGCGATCCTACCGCTGCGCGGCAAGATCTTGAACGTGGAAAAGACGCGGCTGGATCGGATGCTGGCCAATGCGGAGATCAAGGCGATGATTACGGCGTTTGGTGCCGGCATCGGCGAGGATTTTGACATTGAAAAGCTGCGGTATGACCGTATCATCTGCATGACGGATGCAGACGTGGACGGCAGCCATATCCGTATTTTGCTTTTGACCTTTTTCTTCCGTTATATGCGGCCGCTGGTGGAGCAGGGGCATGTGTACATCGCCCAGCCGCCGCTGTATAAGGTAAAGCGCGGGAAAAAGGAAATTTATTGCTACGAGGACGAGGAATTGGAGCGCGAGCTCAACGAAGGCGGACGCCAGGGTGTAGAGATCCAGCGGTATAAGGGTTTGGGTGAAATGAATCCGGAACAGCTGTGGGAGACGACGATGGACCCGGAGACGCGCACCATCCTCAAGGTATCGCTGGAGGACGCGATGGCTGCCGACCAGATCTTCTCCGTTTTGATGGGGGACCAGGTGGAGCCCCGGCGCGAATTTATCGAAGAGAATTGCAAATTGGTTGCCAATTTGGACGTATAAGGGCAACGCAGGCAGAGGAGGAAAAACGATGGAAGGACTTTTTGCATCCGGCAGCCCGCTGTGGCTGATCCTGGGCATTGCGTGTTTTGTCTTTGGCGGCTATGGATACTACAAATCCCGCAAAGGGAAAACCAAAGAACAGTACAAGGCGGAGCAGCGCGCGGTATCCAAAAAATTTGAAGAGCGCATCTCTCATATGAACGAAACGCCGTATGAACGCATACAGCGCAGAGATAGGATCAAAGACCAGAGGCGCAGCAGCGACCCAATGACGGATGCGGCCGAGGTATTGGCAGAGCGCCAGGCAAACGCAAAGCGCAAGAAAAAATAAGGCGCTTGGCATAGCCAGGAAGGAAAAGAGGGAACAACGTGGAAGAACAGCGAACCTCAATCGGCAAGGTACGCCCGATTGACATAGAGCATGAGATGAAGACCAGCTTTATCTCATATGCGATGGCGGTCATCGTGAGCCGTGCGCTGCCGGATGTGCGCGACGGGCTAAAGCCCGTACATAGGCGCATCCTATACAGCATGCACGAGCTGGGGCTGACAAACGAAAAGCCCTATCGAAAGAGCGCCACCATCGTAGGCGATGTGCTGGGTAAATATCATCCGCACGGCGATTCGGCGGTATACGACAGTTTGGTGCGTTTGGCACAGGATTTTTCTTCACGCTATCCATTTGTGGACGGCCATGGAAACTTTGGCAGCGTAGACGGCGACGGCGCCGCGGCCATGCGGTATACCGAAAGCAAGATGACCAAGTTTGCCGAGGAAATGCTGGCAGACCTGGACAAGGACACGGTGGATTTTATCCCCAACTACGACGAAAGGCTGTTGCAGCCTTCGGTGCTGCCCAGCAGGGTGCCTAATTTGCTGATCAACGGCAGCGGCGGCATTGCCGTCGGCATGGCGACCAACATCCCGCCGCACAACTTAACGGAGGTATGCGACGCGTGCGTGGCGCTGATCGACGATCCGGAGATGGATTTTGAGGGCCTGATGCAATACATCAAAGGCCCGGACTTCCCTACGGGCGCGCTGGTAATGGGCTTGAGCGGCATCCGCCAGGCATATGCCACGGGCCGCGGCCGCATCATCGTACGCGCGCGGGCGGAAATCGAGGAGTTTGGGCACAACCGGCAGCGCATCATCGTTTCCGAGATCCCTTACCAGGTCAACAAGGCGCGCCTTGTGAAAAACATTGCGGATCTGGTGCGGGATAAGCGGCTGGAGGGCATCTCTGACCTTCGGGATGAATCCGACCGCAGCGGCATGCGCATTGTCATCGAAATCAAACGCGACGCCAATGCCAATGTTGTGCTGAATAACCTATATAAGCATACGCAGATGCAGGACACCTTTGGCGTGATCAACATTGCGCTGGTGGACGGGCAGCCCCGCGTTTTGAGCTTAAAGCAGATGCTGGTGCATTACCTAGAGCACCGCAAGGATGTTGTGACAAGGCGCACCAGATTCGAGCTGGAGCGCGCCCAGGCGCGGGCCCATATTTTAGAGGGACTGCTCATTGCGCTGGACAACATTGACGAAGTCATCGCCATCATTCGCTCCTCTGCCAACGACGGCGAGGCCAAGGCGAGGTTGATGGAGCGGTTTGGGTTATCCGATAAACAATCCCAGGCGATCCTGGATATGCGCCTGCGCCGTTTGACAGCGCTGGAGGTAGGCAAGATCCAGGCGGAATTGGATGAACTATCCAAGCGCATTGCCTATTATCTGGATCTTTTGGCTCACGAGGAAAAGATTCTGGGCGTGATCCGGGAAGAGCTGATTACGGTGCGCGATAAATATGGCGACGGGCGGCGCACCGAGATTTTGCCCATTGAGGGCGAAGTGGATATGGAGGACCTGATTGCAGAGGAGGATATGTGTCTGACGCTGACGCATTTTGGCTATATCAAGCGTTTGCCGGCGGATACCTATCGGGCCCAGCACCGCGGCGGCAGGGGCGTATCCGGCTTGACAACGCGCGAGGAGGACTTTGTGGAGACACTGTTCTTTGCGTCTACGCATACGCCGATTTTGTTCTTTACCAACAAGGGCCGCGTATTCAGGCTGAAATGCTATGAGGTGCCGATGGCGGGCCGTACGGCAAAGGGCATGGCGATTGTCAACCTCTTGCAGCTGCAGGCGGGCGAAAAGGTAGCGGCGGCGTTCCCGATTCCCAAGGATGTGGAGGCCAAGTACCTGGTCATTGCGACAAGGAAGGGCATGATCAAAAAAACGCCGGTGCAGGAATTCCAGCACATCCGCCAAAACGGGCTGATCGCGATGGGCCTGCGGGAGGACGACGAGCTGGCCTCGGTATTCATTACATCCGGCGAGGATACCATCATTGTGGGCACGCATGGCGGCATGAGCGTAAGCTTCCATGAAAACGACATCCGGCCGATGGGGCGCACGGCGCATGGAGTACGCGCGATTCGCCTGGGCGACGAGGATTTCGTGGTGGATGCGCAGCCCGTTTACAAGCCGTATGTGCTGACCATCAGCGAAAACGGGTACGGAAAGCGGACACCCTTTGAGGAGTACAACGTACAGAACCGCGGCGGCAAGGGCATCAAGACCATGCAGGTCACGGAAAAGACAGGCAAGGTAGCGGGCCTGAAGGTTTCGGACGGTACGGAGGACATTGTGCTGATGGACAACAACGGCACCATCATCCGCTTTGCCTGCGAGCAGGTTTCCGTCATTGGGCGAAGCACGCAGGGTGTGCGGCTGATGAAGCTGAGCCAAGGCGCTAAGGTAGCGGCTGTGGAAGTGGTCGCGCATGAGGAGCCGGAAGAGGAAGAAGCTTTGCAAGATGAAAAGGCTGTGCAGACGGAGCCGACGCCGGCAGAATAAGACATAAACGCAAAAAGAGCGGAGCATCCGCTCTTTTTTCATTTGAGAAAAGCCACTTTGTTTAAGATTGGAAGGATATGGTATACTAAACAAACAAACGATTCTAAAAAGGGGAACGGCATGGAAGTATATATCCCTCCGAAAAAGACATATCACAAAGCGGGCAGCCAGGGGGAGCTATCCCCGGGCGGACGAAAAATAAACGGTAAACAGCTGGCCGTAGCGGCTGCGGCGCTGGCGGTGCTGGTGGCATTGGTATTTATCATCGGTTCCTGCTTTGGCAAAAAGACGGCCAAGGTGATGACGACGCAGGCGATGGCGGACAGCGCGCTGTTTGCCAAGCTGGCAAATGCGTACAAAGAGGAAACCGGGCGGACGGCCAAAGCGCAGGCGGCCACGGAGGAAGAGCTGCAGGCAGCGGTCGGTGAAGGAAAGGCAGGCTGTATTTTGGCCCCCTTTACGCCAGATATCAACGATACCTTGGACACAGGCACCTATCATGGCGCGGCGGTGTTTTACGATACCTATCTGATTGTGGGCCCCAAAGAGGACCCGGCGCGGGTAAAGCATCTTGGCAAGTATAAGGCCCAGGATGTATTAAAACACCTCAGCTTGCTAGAGCAGCCCTTTGTGCACCCGGCCAGTGGTACCGAGCTGCAAACCAAGATCAACGGGCTTTTGCAGCAAGCAGGCCTCACGGTGGGCGATTGGTATGTAGAAGCGGCGGATGACGGGCAGCAAATGCTGCAAACAGCGCAGGAGAAAAAGGGGTATGCGTTTGTGAGCAGGGAAAACTGGGCCCTATATGGTGCCGAGACGCCGGAACTAGAAGTGCTCAATCAGCGGCTGGTGGGCATGGTAGATCAGTATTACCTACTGGCAAAGCCCAGCGAAAAGGAGGGCGCGCAAAGCCCGGACGACGCATTTTTGGAATGGATGAAAGGCGATACGGCGCGCGGCCTTATCCAGGCCTACCAGGAGGAAGGGAGGCAAACGCCTACCTTTGAGGTCAATGAAAAGGATGAAGTGATCGAAAAGCCCAAAGAAGTATAGGGTAGAGCAGACATAAAGAGAATAAGGCTGATGAAAAGGGGCGGAAAGCTCCTTTTTGCATACGGCCGAAACCATTGCGGGGAGGAGAAAAGATGAAAAGGCTGAGCAAAATCGGTATGGTAATTTTATCGATCTGCATTTTGATGCTGGGCGGATGTACCGTGCAGGAGCCGGAGCCAACGCCGGGACAGACAGGGGACAAAGCGACACCGGTTGAAAAAGAGCCAGTGCTCCAAGAGATGGAATGGGCCTCTCAATTTGGGGGGCTGGAAGGGGCAGCGGTATTGTACATACCGGAGGAAGAGCGCTATTTGGTGTATAATCTTCCGATTGCGCAGAGAAGGCGGCCCCCCTGCTCTACCTTTAAAATCATTGCGGCTGCGACGGCACTGGAAAACGGGAGCCTTGTGCCGGAAGACTCGACGCGTAAATGGAGCGGCGAAACGTTTTGGAACCAAGCGTGGAATCGGGATATTGACTTTGGCCAGGCATTTCAGACTTCATGCGTTTGGTATTTTAGGCAGATGATCGATGAGCTTGGGGCGCAGCAGATACAGGCAGAGCTGGATAGGCTGCAGTACGGAAACCGGGATATTTCCGACTGGGAAGGGCGTTTGAATACAAACAACGACAACAGAGCACTGACAGGGTTTTGGATTGAATCATCGCTGAAAATATCTCCCATAGAGCAGGCAGAGGTTATGGAACGAATTTTTGGGGAGCATTCGCTCTATTCAAAGGATACGCAGGATGCGTTAAGGCAGGTAATGCTGGCACAGACGCAAGAGAAAACGGATATGCGTATCTATGGAAAAACAGGAATGGGCAAAAGCGACGGCGTTGTGGTAGACGCGTGGTACACGGACTTTGCGGAAATGCAAGAGGGGCATGTGTATTTCTGCGTGTATTTGGGAGAGACAGAGAAAGGCGATGTTTCGTCCCAAAGGGCAAAGGAGATTGCTTTTGACATTTTATCCGCTTATCAAGAGGGAGCGGAGTCATAAGATGCGATGGGCAATGAAAAGGCCGCAAAGCTGCGGCCTTTGAAATTTGTCTTGCGTTTACGGCAGTATTATCCCTTGGAGCCCTTGGTGCGCCGGCCGGCAAAGATGATAAGCAGTACGATGATGAGCAGCAGCACATAGGGCAATACGGTGGCAAACGAAGCTTCGGAAGAAGTATCCTGTTTGGTTCCCTGGATGACAAAGGTACCCATGCTCTGTGTCTGCGCAGTGAGGGTTACCGTGTCGTCGGAATTGTTTTGGGTCTGGGTTTCCAGGGCAATGAGATCGCCGGAAGCATCCATTTGGCAGATCTGGAACGTTTGCTTTTTATCGTTGGTAGCAAAGGTGAAATGCACGGTCAAGGGGCTGGTGACCATGCCGGGCGGCAGGGTGGATTCGGATTGCCTGACGCCGTCTTGCACATAAGCCTGCTTGAGCTGAAGATCCACTGCCATCAGCGATTGAGTGAGATCATCCTTGGCGGTTTGCGCTTTTTCGGGGAGGGGTATGTCGTTGGCAACGGCATACAGCTGTACCGTGCCGTTTTCGCCGGGAGAAAGCATGGAGGGCATCACGCTTTCCAACCCATCCAGGGACAGGGTGCATTGGCCGCTCTGGGCTGTATTCACGCGGTCGATGGAAGGCATGGTAACGATGCGTCCGCTGGCCATGGCCGTGGTTTCCAAGAGGCTGTAATTATGGCTGTCTGCCCCCTGAAGCTGAAGATTGGTGACAAAGGCTGCGACATTTTCGCCCCGGTCCGGGCTGATGAACGCCGCCTTGGCATTGAGGTAATCCACCGAGACGGATTCACCTTCCAGCACGCCGACCAAGTCGATGTTGGAGACGTTGGCGGCGGCGGTACCATCGTAGCCCTTATCTGCAATGGCAACATTTTGCAGCGTCAGCGGGCGGCGCACGATGTCCGCTGTAAAAATAGGGGTAATAAGCGTATAATACTCCGCATCTGCGCCGACCAGAGAAAGACCCTGCACCGAAACCACCTTGCCGGTGCCGGCGTCCTTATCCAAAAACCGGCCGTAGGGGGCGCCATCGACATGAATATCGTCTCCCTCGGTGATGGCCCCCATCAAAGAGGGAGTGCCTTGGAGCGCAATGGTGGTGGTGCCGTCGTATTCCCGGGAGGCAGCGCTAAGGGACAGGCCGGTGATGGTTAGAGGCTGAACGGCCTGGATCTGAAGGCGCAGCGTTGCAGGCTCGGACTGCGTACCGTCCGCCGCCTTGGCCGTGGCTTCTATGACGAGCTCTGTGCCGGGCGCATACGCAGCCAGAGACAGGCTTTCTCCACTGAATAGCGTCTGCGGATCGGATGTTTCGGTTTTGTCGTCTGCGGTCATGGTGATACGATAGGTGATCTCTGCGCCTGCGGTGGAAGAGAGCACCAAAGGATAGGTGTGCTTGACGACAGCCTCGTCCTTCACGCTGGCAGAGGGGGCAAGCAGCTCTGTAAGAAAGGCAAAGACAGCTTCTCCTTTGTCCGAGAATGACCAGACGCTGCGCCCGCTGTTGAGGAGCGTGAGAAGCGCATCGCTGCGGAATTCATCCTCCGACAGCTCCGTAACGCCATCCACGGCGCCGGCGCCTGTGATCTGTTTCCCGGCAGGCGAAGCACAGTGATCGAACACGGCGCCCTCCGCCTGCATGGCCCCTGCCATCGTTCCGACAGAGGTTTTGGCCAGCACATTGCCCTTATGATAGCTGGTTTGAATCAGCGCGGTGTTTTCCGCACAGCGGATACGCGGCAGCGTACCCACCAAGCCGCCTACCTGGCTTTCGCCCTCGATCTGGCCGAGATTCATGCTGTCCGCCACCAAGGACTGCGCTGTGGCGGTGCGGTCTGCGAGGGTGAACTGGCCGACAAGCCCGCCGACGGATCGCGTTCCGTTCACGCTGCCAAAATTGGCGCCCTGCGCCAGCACGCGGGAGATGCTGCGGGTTTGGCTGTCTGCGGATAGAGCAAGACAGCCAAACAGGCCGCCGGTGTTGGCTTGTCCAGATACGGCGCCTTGATTTTCCAGCTGATAAAAGGCGTCCGCCTCCTGCGGCACAAAATTCGCTGTGCCGAACAGGCCGCCGGTATTGGCCTGCCCGGCCACACTGCCTTGGTTGCGCGCTTTTTCAACAGCGCCGGTGGTAAATGCCCCGAACAAGCCGCCGGATGCGCTTTGACTATGGGTGGAAACGCTTTTGATGCTGCCGGTATTGCAAACATTGGAAATTGCACCGCCTACGCTGCCTGCCAGGCCGCCCAAAAGCACTTTGTCGGAGGACTTGGCAGAGGCAGAGACAGCGCCGCTGTTGGTACAGCCCTCCATGGCGGTCAGCGTGGCGCTGCCCACAAGGCCGCCCGCTTCGCCTTGGGTACCTACTAAGGAAACGTCTGCAAAATTCAGCCCATGCGTAAAAGCAATTTGCTGGGCTGTACCGACCAAGCCGCCGGCTGTTTGGCCGGCGGAAACTTTGCCGCGATTGATGCAGGCGGTCAACTGTGTTGTTTCGCTCTGTTCCGCGATGCTTTGCGCGGCCAGGCCGCCGGCGATTTTTTCCGCCGACACCTGCGCTGAGTTTTCACAATGGGAAAGGGAGGCATTGCCGAGAAGGTGAACAACCAGCCCTCCAGCTACCGGCGCGGAGACAGAGCCGCCGGAAACCGTACAGTTGTGGATGGTGGCCCCGCTTTGCGCCAAAACGGCCAAAGCGGCCGCCTGGGCATTGCCCTGCAAAGATACGTCGGAAAAGGTGAGATTTTGTACGGTGGCGGTACTGGTTAGCGTATCAAACAGCGCCGGACGCGCACCGGTTTGGGAGAAATGAACCAAGGCATGGCCTTTGCCGTCTAAAAAGCCGCTGAAAACGCCCGCGGCAGGCAAAACGGCGCCCTGCAGATCAATGTCGTTGATCAGCTGCAGGGATTGGTTTTGAAAGGTAACGCCCTGGCTGATTAGCGAGAGAAACCCTAAAAAGTCCGCCCGATCCTCCAGGGAAAAAAATACTCCATCTGCTTTGTACCAGCTGGTGTCTATGGCGGGGTCGCTTTGCTCTTCAGCGTGCGCGACGCCCAAGGGGAGCCAGGCGCACAGCAGCAAAAGGACGGCCAAAAGAAGACAGAGCCGGCCGCTGATTTTTTTACAGACCATTTGGCATCCTGCTTTCTGAAAAATCAAGGATAGGGCACCGCATCAGGTTGATACGATGCAATACCAATTCAATTTATCATACAACAAGTTGGCAAACCCTTCAAGAAAACGGAGCGGAAACGGGGGGAAGGGGGCGATATTTTGGCATAATTCCGGCAAAAGCCATGACAAAACCCTACCCAAACAGGGGATTTTGCGGTAAACTTACAAATATATGACCTCAACAAAGGGGAGTCGAACAGGTGGAGCAACAAAACAATACGATGATCCGTATCGAGGCACTGACAAAGACGTATGCGGTGCCGGGCGGTACGGTAGACGCGTTAAAAGGCATAGATCTTGAGATCCGCCAGGGAGAGATCTTTGGCATCATTGGCATGAGCGGAGCGGGAAAAAGCACGCTGATCCGCTGCATGAACCTGCTGGAGCGCCCGACGAGCGGCACAATACAGATTGACGGCCAGGATGTAACGGGCTTATCTAAAAAGGCGCTGCGGCAGATGCGGCACAGCGTTGGGATGATTTTTCAGCAGTTTAATTTGCTGATGCAGACGACGGTGGAAAAAAACATTGCCTTTCCGCTGGAGATCACAGGTGTGGACAAGGCCCAGTGCGCAAAGCGCGTAAAAGAGCTTTTGGAGATTGTAGGGCTATCCGACAAGGCAGACGCGTATCCGGCCCAGCTTTCCGGCGGGCAAAAGCAGCGCGTGGCCATTGCCAGGGCGCTGGCGGCCAACCCAAAGGTATTGCTGTGCGACGAGGCGACCAGCGCGCTGGACCCGATGACGACGGATTCCATTTTGGAGCTGCTAAAGCGCATCAATCAGCAGATGGGGATCACGATTGTTGTCATCACGCATGAGATGGAGGTAATCCGAAAGATCTGCCATCGGGTGGCAATTATAGATGGCGGCGTGATTGCAGAGCAAGGCGAAGTAACGGAGATATTCACAGCGCCCAAGACGGCGGCGGCGAAAAAGCTGTTTCATGTACTGCCGGAGGGCGAAAGCGGTAAGGGCGGCGCGGTGCTGCGGCTGGTCTTTGACGGCAAGCAGCTGTATCAGCCGGTGGTAGCCGGCATGATTTTGGCCTGCGGCGTGCCGGTGTCCATACTATCCGCAGAGATCCGCACCATCGGCCAGGGGCAGTATGGGCAGCTGACCATACAGCTGCCGGACGATTTGGAAGCGTGCCTGCGTGCAAGGCAGTACCTGAAAGAGCAGGGCGTACAGGCTGAGGAGGTGGAAACAGAATGAGCGGCATGAGTTTTGCACAGCTTTCCCAGCTGCTCTTGCAGGGCACGCTGGATACGCTGTATATGACGCTGGTATCCACGGCCATTGCGTATCTGATCGGCATTCCGCTGGGGGTGATCCTGGTAATTACGCGCAGAGACGGCATCTGCCCGGCGCCCAAGACCAATGCGGTGCTGGGAACGATTGTCAACATCATGCGATCGGTGCCGTTTTTGATTTTGATCATCGTACTCATTCCATTTACCCGCCTGGTAGCGGGGACGAGCATCGGCGCCACGGCCACGATTGTGCCGCTTATTGTGGGGGCTGCGCCGTTTATTGCGCGCATGGTGGAATCCTCGCTTTTGGAGGTGGACGCCGGCGTGGTGGAGGCGGCCCAGGCCATGGGCGCCAGCCCGTGGCAGATTGTGACCAAGGTGCTTCTCAAAGAGTCCGTGCCCAGTTTGGTGACGGGGGCGGCGATTGCGCTGACCACGATCTTGGGCTATTCGGCCATGGCAGGCGCTGTGGGCGGCGGCGGTTTGGGCGACTTGGCCATCAAATACGGCTACCACAGGTATCAGACCGATGTGCTGCTATTGACGCTGATAATCTTGGTGCTTCTGGTACAGGTGATCCAGGCGTTGGGCAACGCCGTAGCAAAGAGGATAGATCACAGAAAATAGTGATTTATATAATATTTTAACGAAAGGGAGAGGGTAACAATGAAAAAAATCGCAATGTTTTTGGCGATGGCAACCTTGCTGGTATTCCCGCTGGCGGGCTGTGGCGGTAAAAAAACGCTGAAGGTAGGCGCTACGCCTGCGCCGCATGCGGAGATTTTGCAATCCATCCAGGAGGAGATGGCAAACCGCGGCGTGGAAATGGAGATTGTGGAGTTTACCGACTATCCGCTGATCAACCAAGCGCTGGCCAATGGGGACATTGACGCCAACTATTTTCAGCATGAGCCGTACTTGATAGACTTTAATGAAAAGAACGGTACGGACTTAAAGACGGCCGCCTATATCCACTATGAGCCGCTGGCACTGTTTCCGGGCAAGACAAAGGCCATTGCGGACCTGAAGGAAGGGGCGCAGATCGGCGTGCCCAACGACGCGACCAACGAGGCGCGCGCTTTGCTGCTGTTGCAGGACCAGGGGCTGATCAAGCTCAAGGAGGGCGCAGACCTGAACGCGACCAAGCTGGACATTGTGGAAAACCCGAAGAATCTGGAGATTATGGAGATCGATGCGGCGCAGCTGGCGCGTTCTTTGCAGGATCTGGACATGGCGGTAATCAATGGCAACTATGCCTTGCAGGCCGGCCTGAACGCCAAAACAGACGGCTTGGCGATGGAAACGGAGGATTCTCTGGCTGGCAAAACGTATGCAAACATCGTGGCGGTACGCAACGGGGATGAAAACCGGGAAGAGATCAAGACCCTGATTGAGGTGCTTTCCAGCGACCAGGTAAAGAACTTTATGGAGGAAAAATACCAAGGCTCTGTGGTGCCGGTATTCTAAAAAGAAGAGAAAAGGAGCGGATTTCCCGCTCTTTTTTCTTTTTTAGGCAGTTTTGCAGACAAGGCGCATAGGATGACAGAGGAGGGAAACATGAAACAGACATGGAAAAGAATAACGATGGGCCTGGCGGCGGTATGCACGCTGGCGGCGGCCACGGTGCATTTTGCCGTGGGGCATGCGGCGGAAGCGCAAAAAGAAGGCGTTTTGGTGCCTATATTGATGTACCACAGCATTTTGAAGGACCCACAGCGCGCCGGTATGCATGTGCTATCGCCCGATACGCTGGAGCAGGACCTTCGGTATCTGAAGGATCATGGATATACAACGGTTTCCATGCAGCAGCTCATCGACGCTGTATACCAGGATGCACCGCTGCCGGATAAGCCGGTGGTATTGACGTTTGACGATGGGTATTTGAACAACCTGACCTATGTGCTGCCGCTGCTGGAAAAATACGATATGAAGGCCACGATTTCCATTGTGGGCGCGTATACTGAGCAGGCGGAGCGGGAAGATGACGAAAATCCGAACTATGCTTACCTGAAAAAACAGCGCATTGCGGAAATGGCGCAATCAGGCCGATTCGAGATTGGTGTGCACAGCTATGATATGCACGGGCAGAAGACGAGGAAGGGATCGGCGAAGAACAAGGGAGAATCCACCGGGCAATACCAGGCGGTGTTTCGGGCGGATACAGAGCAGTGCTTGGCGCTGTTGGCGGAATGCGGGGTGGACGCCAATGTGTATGCCTATCCGTACGGCGCCATATCAGCAGAATCTGAGCCGGTGCTCAAAGATCTGGGGTTTTATGCGTCGCTATCCTGCCGCGAGAAGCCGAACTACATCACAAAGGATCCGGACTGTCTGTGGCAGCTGGGGCGGTACAACCGACCGAGCGGGGTTAGCACAGAAACCTTTATGCAAAGGGCGCTGGGAGAGGATACAAAATAAAAAAGGGGCCAAAGCCCCTTTTTTATTTTATGCTCATTTGCTGCCCATGCACAAAAACGCCATCACAGCCCCCGCAACATCGCAGAGGATGGTCAAGATGCTGCCAAAGCCAAAATTGAGAAGCGCGCCGTATTCACCGGCCAGGATGGATTTGGAGATCAAGACCAGGATGAGGCCAAGGATGAACAGGATCATATGGATCAGATAGTTTTTCTTTTCCTTGGTGACGATGGAAAACACCAGGCCGCCCACTGGCACCAAAAACAGCACGATGGCGCCAAAGCTGGCCTCAAAAAGCACGGTAAACGCGCTGACACCAAAACCAAATGCGCTATAGGCCGGCAAAAGCAGGCAAACGATGGTAACCGCATACAGGGCGATACAGATCATGTTCCATTTTTCCTTGATGACATTCATATGGAAACCCTCCTTAAAAAAGTATGACAAAATTATGGCATTCTTGCCGTATTTACGTAAGAATACCATTTTATTCAAAGATATGCAAGGGAAAATGGGTAAAGAAAAAACGCCTGTATAGGCGTTTTTAAGGGCATATGAGTTGATCCAGCGAGGCAAAAGAATAGCCTTGGCTTTTCCAGGTCTGGATGAGCTCGTTTAAGATGGCGGCGTTGGTGCTGCTGGTATTATGCAGCAGGATGACCGCGCCACAATGCGTGCGCGGCAGAAGCTTATCTAAGGCCTGCTCACGGGTTGGCTGATCATCTTGCAGCCAATCCACATAGGCCAGCGACCAAAACATGGTCTTATACCCCAGCGCCTTGGCATTTTGTAGGTTTTCGATGCTGTATTTGCCGGCAGGCGGCCGGTAATATTTTGGCATGGGCTGGCCGGTGATCTCTTGGTACAGGGCCTCGTTTTTCTCCAATTCCTTTTGCAGGGTTTCCTTGGTAGAGATTTTAGACATATTCGGATGGCTGTAGGTATGGTTGCCAACGATATGCCCTTCCTGCACCATACGGGCGATCAGATCCGGGCTTTGCTCTAAATAATGGCCGGTTACAAAGAAGGCAGCCGGAACCTGCTGAGATTTCAAGGTATCCAAAATGGCGGCGGTATTGCCGTTTTCATAGCCGCAGTCAAAGGTGAGATACAAGACCTTTTGATCGGCACTGCCCATAAAAAAGGCGTCATACTGCGCCAGATCCTCCGGGGCGGCATTGCCGCGCGGCTGCGCGCCCTCCTCCGGAAAGCTGAGCCCCCAATCGCTGCCGCCTGCCATGGTCGTGGTTACCTTGGGAATGAGCAGGCCGATCTGTACGATCAGCGCCAAGGCCAGCGCGAGGATGCCATAATCGATGAAACGACGGAAATCGTGTTTTTTCATGCAGTTCCCCCTCTCTCTTTCATTGTAAGCAGAAGAATGGGAAATATGTCTTTACGCGCCGGCGAAGAGCATAGCGAAGAAATTGTCGAAAAAATGGCGAAAATAAATTGAAAATCGGCGAAATATAGTGTACCCTTATTAAATCAGGGAGTTTTATTATTTTTTGGATGGGCGGTGGATGGACAAGCAATGGAGGAGCTCAAGCAACGCATTGTAAAGGATGGCAGGCTCAAGGAAGGCAACATCCTTAAAGTAGACAGTTTTTTGAATCATCAAATGGATATAGACCTGTTTAACAAAATGGGCCAGGAATTTTACAGATTGTTTGAGAAAGACCATGTCAACAAGATCCTGACCATCGAGGCCTCTGGCATTGGCATTGCCTGTGTGGCGGCACAGTATTTTCATGTGCCGGTGGTATTTGCCAAAAAATCCCAAAGCGCCAACATTGACGGCGACGTATATACCACCAAAGTGGAATCCTTTACGCATAAGCGTGTGTATGACATCATAGTTTCCAAAAAATTTCTCAATGAAAACGACAGGGTTTTGGTCATCGATGATTTTTTGGCCAAGGGCAGCGCGCTCAACGGCCTGTGCCATTTGATCCATTCCTCCGGGGCGACGTTGGTGGGGGCCGGCATTGCCATTGAAAAGGGATTTCAAGAGGGCGGCCATCTGATCCGTTCGCAGGGCGTGCGGGTAGAATCGCTGGCCATCATTGACAGCATGGATGTAAACACTGGCATCGTATTCAGGGATTAAAGCAAGAAGAGAGCTTGCTACAATCAAAACTACAAAAAAGGAAAAGAGGAGAGGAAATCATGAAGAGGACAAAACGGCTGCTGGCAGCAATTCTGTCTTGTGCCATGGTCTTTGCGCTGACCGCTTGCGGCGGCTCGGAAGGCGCGGGCAGCGGAAGCCTGAAGGCGATCCCGAAGGAGGACCTGAAGATCGGCTTTGTATATGTGGGGCCGGTAGGGGACGAAGGGTACTCCTTTGCGCATGACCAGGGACGCAAGAAGATGATGGAAAACCTGGGCCTGAGCGAGGACCAGGTAATCATCAAGGAGAGCGTACCGGAAAACGCGGACTGCGAAAAGGCGCTCAACGATATGGTGGACCAGGGCTGCAACGTGATCTTTTCCACCAGCTATGGCTTTATGGATTTCACGCTGAACGTAGCCAAACAGCATCCGGACGTATACTTCTTCCATTGCTCTGGCTACAAAACGGCGGACAACATGTCTGCTTATTTTGGGCGCATGTATGAGATGCGGTATTTATCCGGCATTGCGGCGGGCCTGAAGACCAAGAGCAACAAGATCGGTTATGTGGCGGCTATGCCGCTGCCGGAGGTGACCCGCGGCATCAACGCGTTTACGCTGGGTGTGCGTTCGGTAAACCCGGATGCGACGGTAGAGGTAAAATGGACGAACTCCTGGTTTGACCCCACCGGCGAAAAGCAGGCGGCGGTTGAGCTGCTCAATTCCGGCTGCGACGTGCTGGGCCAGCACTGCGACAGCGCAGGCCCGGTGGTAGCGGCGCAGGAAAAGGGCGCATGGGCGGTAGGCTACAACGCGGATGCGCTGTCTAAGGGCCCGGATGCATACCTGACCGCACCGCTGTGGGATTGGGGGATCTATTACACCGAGCAGGTGCAAAAGATCATCGACGGCACCTGGAAGTCTGAAAACTATTGGGGCCATGGCCATATGGACGAGGGCATCGTAAAGCTGGATAAGCTGTCTGCAAACTGTGCAGAGGGCACAGAAGAAGCCATCCAGAAGGCCCAGGAGGAAATTGACAACGGCAAGCATGTATTTGCCGGCCCGCTCAAGGACAACGAGGGCAATGTAAAGGTACAGGAAGGCGCCACCATGACGGATGAAGAAATGCTGTCCATGGATTGGTTCGTAGAGGGCGTAATCGGCTCTGTACCCAAGACAGAATCGTAACACTGCGATGTAAGAGGGTAGGAGAGCATTCCCCAGGTAGGGAGTGCTCTTCCTTCCTTTCTTGGCATTTGATTTCATTGGTAGGAGGCAGGCAATGGCGGACCATCCGGCATACATCGAGTTAAAAGGCATTTGTAAATCGTTTGGCCCGGTAGTGGCAAACCACAACATCAATCTTTCGGTAGAAAAAGGGGAGATCCATGCGCTTTTGGGGGAAAACGGTTCCGGCAAAAGCACATTGATGAATATGCTTTCCGGCATCTATTCGCCGGATGCGGGCGAGATATACTTAGACGGCAAGGCCGTCTCGTTTTCCGAGCCGGCGGAGGCCATCCGCGCGGGCATCGGCATGGTACATCAACACTTTAAATTGGTGGATGTGCTCACTGCAAAGGAGAATATTGTAGCCGGAAAGGAAAAGGCCGGCTTTTTCATAAAGCAAAAGGAACTGACAAAGGAAATTCAACAGATTGAAGAAAAATATGGGCTGATCGTGGATCCGGATAAGAAGATATACAATATGTCCGTGAGCGAAAAGCAGACGGTGGAGATTCTAAAGGTGCTGTACCGCGGGGCGAATATCCTGATTTTGGACGAGCCCACGGCGGTGCTGACGCCGCAGGAGATTACAAAGCTGTTTGATATTCTGCGCAATATGAAGCAGGAAGGATGCAGCATTATCATCATCACACACAAGATGAACGAGGTAATGGAGATCAGTGACCGGGTGACGGTGCTGCGCAAAGGCGAGACCATCGGCACCGTAAATACCAGCGAGACCGACCCGCGGCAGCTGACGGAGATGATGGTAGGACGGGCCGTGAGCCTGGACATCGAGCGTGTGCCGGTGGATAAAGAAAACCAGCGGCCGCTGCTGGAAGTAAAGAACCTAACGGCCCAAAATGCCGAAGGGCGAGAGGTGATCCGCCAGATGTCCTTCACGCTGAATACCGGCGAGATCTTGGGCGTGGCCGGCATTGCGGGCAGCGGGCAGAAAGAACTGTGTGAACTGATCGCGGGGCTGTATAAGGCGCAGGCCGGCGAGGTGATTTTTAAGGGGGAATCCATCCTGGGGATGACGCCTGCCAAGATCATCCAAAAGGGCATCAGCATGAGTTTTATCCCGGAGGACCGGCTGGGCATGGGTCTGGTGGCCGGGATGGATATTGTGGACAACGTGCTGCTCAAAACCTTCCACGAGGGGAAATCGCCGTTTGTGGACAGAAAGGCGGGCAAAGAGCGCGCTGAGCAAATTGTGGAAAAATTCCAGATCGATACGCCGTCGGTACACCACATTGTGAAAAAGCTTTCCGGCGGAAACATCCAAAAGGTGCTTTTGGGGCGTGAGATCGATATGAACCCGCAGCTGATCATCACGGCGTACCCGGTGCGCGGGCTGGATATCGGTGCTTCGTACAACATCTATGATATTTTGAACCAACAGAAGCAAAAGGGCGTAGGCATCCTGTTTATCGGTGAGGATCTGGATGTGCTGCTGGGCTTGTGCGACCGGCTGATGGTGATCCATGACGGAGAACTGATGGGCATTGTAGACCCCAAAGAGGTGACCAAGGAGGATGTGGGCCTGTTGATGCTGGGCCATCCGATGGAAGAGGTGAAGGCATGCTGAACATCGTAAAAAAAGAGGAGCCGTCCAAAAAGCGGGAGCTGGCGACCCGACTGCTGGCTGTTGTGGCGGCGCTGGGCGCAACGGCAATTATCATGGCGTTTTTGGGTCTGAATCCCTTTGAAGTGTATGCCAAGATGATCGAAGGAGCGACGGGCACGGCCTATCGCTTCCAGGAGACAATCAACAAGACCATCCCGCTGGTGATCCTCTCGCTGGGCATCGCGGTAGCCTTTAAGATGAAGTTTTGGAACATCGGCGCAGAGGGGCAGTTTTACATGGGCGCGTTTGGGGCAGCCTGGGTGGCGTTCAGCTTTCCGGAGGCGCCGGCGCCTTTGCTGATCCCCATGATGCTGCTGGCAGGCTTTTTATGCGGCGGCCTGTGGGCGATGATCCCGGCGCTGCTCAAAGCAAAATGGCACACGAGCGAAACGCTGGTAACGCTGATGATGAACTACATTGCGACCACCTGGATCACCTATCTGCAATACGGGCCATGGAAGGACCCAAAGGGGGGCGGGTTCCCCCGCATGCCGTATTTTTCGGACAACGCCGTGCTGCCGGAGGTATTCGGCATCCATATCGGATGGATCCTTGCGCTGCTGCTGGTGGGCGTGGTCTATGTGATGTTTAAGCAGAGCAAGCTGGGGTATGAGATTGCCGTGGTGGGCGAAAGTGACACGACGGCGCGCTATGCAGGGATGAGCCCCACCAAGGTAATGCTGATCGCCATTTTGATTTCTGGCGGCCTATGCGGCATTGCGGGCACGGTGCAGGCTTCCGGCATCGAGCACTCGCTGACCAACCAGCTTTCCGGCGGACTGGGCTTTACCGCCATCATCACCACATGGCTGAGCAAGCTGTCTGCGCCGGCGATTGTCATCGTATCGCTGCTGTTTGCCATTTTGCTGCAGGGCGGCGATTATATTCAGACGGCCTTGCAGGTTTCCTCTTCGCTGGCAGACTTGATACAGGGCACCATTCTGTTCTTTGTGCTGGGAAGCGAGTTTTTCCTAAACTATCGGTTTGTGCGCAAGCACAAGGCGCAGCAGGAGGTGTAAGAAGATGGGTTGGATAACGGCAACGGCCTTATTTTTGCAGATTTCCGTGCAGATGGGTACGCCCATCCTTTTTGGTACGCTGGGCGGTATCCTAGGAGAGAAAACAGGCAACCTGAACCTGGGCGTAGAGGGCATGATGATCATGGGCGCCGCGGTGGGGTTCAAAGTGGCGCTGGTGACGGCAAACCCCTGGCTGGCTGTGCTGGCTGCCGGCATTGCGGGCGCGCTGGGCGCACTGATCTATTGCATCGTCACGGTAACATTTAAGGGAAACCAGACGGTTACGGGCCTGGCGCTGACGATTTTTGGCACCGGGTTTGCGGGCATGCTGGGCAAATCCATGTCCGGGGTAAGCCTGCCGCAGCCGGTGCTGGATACGTTTGCCGCCTACGATGTGCCAGGCCTGAGCAAGATCCCGATTTTGGGAGAAGCATTTTTTCAGCAGAGCATCTATGTGCAGATTGCGCCTATATTGGCGGTGCTGATCTATTTCTTCATCAAAAAGACGAGGATCGGGCTGAATATGCGCGCCGTAGGCGAAAACCCGGCGGCGGCGGATGCGTCCGGCATCAACGTAAATCGGTATAAATACCTGAGCCTGCTGGCGGGCGGCTTTTTGTGCGGGGTAGGCGGCGCATACCTGTCGCTGGTGTTTGTGCCGAGCTGGCAGGACAATATCACGAACGGCCTGGGCTGGATTGCGGTGGCGCTGGTCATATTCTCCACCTGGAACCCGGCCAAGGCGATCTTCGGTGCGTATTTGTTCGGCGCGCTGCGCGGGCTGGGCTACAAGCTGCAAAACGTAGCGATCTCGCTGTTTGGGCTGCAGTTTACCATTCCTTCCCAGCTGCTGGATATGGTGCCGTATGCGGCGACGATCCTGGTGCTGGTCATCATCACGATGCGGAAAAAGCGGGAAAACCAGCCGCCGGCTTCGCTGAGTACCTCGTATTTCAGAGAGGAACGATAACGGATATACAAAAAGGCATCCATTTTGGATGCCTTTTGTTTACGACCGACAAAAAACGCGTTGGAAATGCGTTATTCCTCGGCCTTTAAGCGTTCGTTTTCCTGTTTTTTGATTTCGATTTCCGCATGGAGCGCGTCCAGCTGTTCACAGATTTGCCGCACTTCATCGGAATTGGGGTTGCCTTGCTTGTATGCTTCGTAATACTTATTGCCAAGCTCCATCAACAGAGATTTTTTTTGGTCCTCCAATTTCATGACGGAGGCTTTGATTTTGCCTCTTTCCACGAGTTTGCCGCTTTCACCGGCCACGGTATTGGCGCCTTTTACGATGGTATCCTTCATTTTCGAAAAAAAATCATTGGCCATGACAAGATCCTCCTCTATGCTGATTCCAAACATGTCAAGTATAGCATTTGGGCGCCGGCAGAGACAAGGGGATTTCGGGCATGCTATACTAAAAAAGAAAGGGGGAGAGAAGATGAAAAAGCAGAGCGTCACATTTGCTTCCAGCAATGGGAAGGACCCCATTTGCGGTTATTGGTATGAGCCGGAGGGGCCGGTGCGCGCGGTATTGCAGATCTCCCATGGGATGTGTGAATACATCGAACGATATGAGCCGTTTATCGAGTATATGACAGAGCGGGGGTTTGCCGTATGCGGCAACGACCACCTAGGGCATGGCAAGGGTGCGCGGGCGCTTGGGCATTTTGCTGAAAAAGACGGACGGGTGTATTTGGTTCGCGATCTATACAGCATGACCGAACGAACCAAAGAGCGCTGGGCCGGTGCGCCGTATTTTTTGCTGGGGCACAGCATGGGTTCCTTTGTGGCGCGGCAGTACACAGCTAAATACGGATGGGCGCTGGACGGTGCAATTTACATGGGAACCAGCGGCAAAAACCCACTGGACTGGGCCGGCATTGCGCTGACGAATATGCTGGGCGTATGCAAAGGGAAAAAAGCGCGGAGCCGGCTGATCGACAAGCTGGCCTTTGGCAGCTATAACAAGTGCATCGAAAAACCGATGGGAGAGGACGACTGGCTTTCCAGGGATACGGAGGTGGTACGGGCCTATGGCAAAGACCCTTTGTGCAAATTCACCTTTACCATTGGCGCGTATCATGAGCTGTTTAAGCTGCTGCGCGGCGTTTCCGGCAAAGAGTGGGCGCAGCAGGTGCCGCAGACGCTGCCGATTCTGCTGATCAGCGGCGAAGAGGACCCGGTGGGCCAATATGGCAAGGGGGTAAGGCAGGCAGCAGAATGGCTGCGCCAAACGGGGCATGAGGATGTGTCGCTTGTTCTTTACCCAGGCGCGCGGCATGAGGTGCTGAATGAAACGAACAGGGCACAGGCCTATCAAGACGTAGCCGCCTGGATGGAGGATCGGGTGCAGTAAACGAGAAAAAGGACCGGCAAAGCCGGCCCTTTTTTGGTAGAGGGGGGTTAGATGCTGTCTTGGCGAATGGTTTCCACAATGCTTTGCTTTCTCATTTTGCGTGTGGCATACCACATGGTGGCAAAGATGAGGAGGAATACCCCCAACACCGCGCCGAGATACTGCATCCAGGGCAGGGTAAAGGGGAAAGCAAAGCTCTTGGAAAACATGCGGTACATCAGATAGCTGATGCCGATGCTGACGGGCACCGCATACAACAAGGCCTTGACGCCGTAGAAAAAGCTTTCAAAGCGGAGCATGCGGCCCATGGCGCGCTTTGTCATCCCTACGGATTGCAGCATGGCAAACTCCTTTTTGCGGAGCTGCATATTGGTGGAGATGGTATTGAGCACCGAGGTGACGGAGATTAGCATCATCAGCGTGATAAAACCATAGCAGAAGATGGAGATGATGAACAGCACCCGCTCGTTTTCCGCTACCATGGCGGCAAGGCTGTATACGTTAAGACCGCTGCGCTCCTTCCCCAAAACGGGATGCTCTGCCATCCAGGCGTCAAAAGCTTCTGTATCGTTGGCGGTAAGATAGAGCGAGAAGGGGAGGGGGTCGCTTTTGAGCGATTGGCAAAGCGAACGGTACTCGCTTTCCGAACAGAGGGCAGAGATGCTGGTTGAGGAGGGGAAAACGGCAGAGGGCAGCGTTTGCAGCGCACCAATGACATTGACATCTGCGGAAACATAGCCATCGGCAACATAGATGTCTTCCCCGTTTTCCACAGTATGGATCTCGTTCCAGCTGAATAGGGTCAGCGGCCGGGGCAGAGCAGAGGGGTTGACGCCGTTAAACTGGTGCATCTTGCCCTCTTCATCGCGAAACTCGAAGGGGCTGACAAGCACCAGGCCGCTGCGATCCGGAGAGGAAAGGCCTTGGCTGGCCAGCAACGCATCATACTCTGTATCGGGAAGCACATACAGGCTCATATACCAAGCCTCACACCCTAGATCCGGATTATAGCCGATATACTGATTTTCCCGGAAGAGGGAAAGCGTCTGCGGGGTGAACAGCGCTTCATCCAGCTGAAAGGAAAAATCGTCGGTTGCGCGCAGCGCGGCGCTGTCCAGATAGGCGTTGGACTGCACCTCATCGTAGACCTCCAATAGCGCTTGGGCGGATCGCTCGGTGCCGTTGGAGGAGATGATATAGTCATAATCCGCAGTTTTCAGCTGCATATTGGCCGCCACATTCATATAGTCTACAAAGCTGGAAAAGCTGAGAAACATCACAAGGCTGATAAACAGCGAAAAGATGGTAGTACGGTAACGCTTGCGGTTGCGCTGCATCTGCTTGAGCGCCAAATTGGCCTCGAAGCCAAAGACACGCTGTGTAAGCCGGTTGGCGTGTACACGGCCGGCGGATTTGATGTCCTGCGTGGTGCGTATGGCCTCGATGGGGGAGGTTTTGGAGGCGCGCTTGGCCGGCAGATAGACGGACAATGCAATGGTAACCGCGGCGATAACGGCAGCCAGCAGTGTTAGCGTGGGGGATACGTGCAGCGTCAGCGCGAGCTGGCCGGGGGTATTGAATAGATCCAGCAGCAGGGACTGGACAAGCTTCAGCGTGATCCCGATGCCGCCGATGCCAAGGCCGATGCCAAGGGGAATGCCGATGGCGCCGACGGTGAGCCCTTCGAGCCAGACAGATTTGCGGATCTGCTTTTGCGTGGCCCCCACAGAGGCCAAAAGGCCAAACTGCGCTTTTCGCTCGGTGGCAGAGATCGCAAAGGCGTTGTAGATCACGGAGACGGAGCCAAGCATAATCAGCGCGATGACGATCACGGCCAGAGAGGTAAAGGTCAGATCGGTATCGTTGCTGGCAAAGCTGCCGTAATAGGCGAGAAGGCTGGCGTTATAGTTGGTATGCTCTTCGGTTATGCCCAAGGACTGCGCCAGACCAGGAATCAGATGATAGGCGTTGGAAGGGTGCGCCAAGGAAAGATAGGCATTGACGGGGGTATCCTGCGCAAGGGCGGCAGAATTTAGCGCCGTAATGCCAATGTAGCTGGCGGAATTGTACGATTCTGTGCCCATGCGCTCTATCACGCCTACCACCGTATAGGTTTTATTGACCGGAGAGGCGATGCTTTCGCCTTCTACATAGCGCATATTGGCGGATAAAGGCTCGCCATCCAGCGTGCGCTGGCCGAGGGAGAGCGTGATAGTCTGCCCGACGGAAACGGATACGCCGCCATTGGCAATCAGGTGTTGTGGAAGGGCGATCTCATTGGGGGTTTGCGGCAGACGGCCCTCTACGAGGTGGACGGGCAAAAGAGCCTCGGCGGCCTCATCTAGGGCCATGACATAGATATAGGGTTTCTCTGGGTTTTCGGTTTTGATGTTATTGCAAACCCCCATGGCATACGAAGTGCCCACGGAAGAAACCTCGGCGTTGGCTTGCAGCTGAGGCACCTTTTCATAGGGCATAGCGGAAAAGTTGACATGATAGGCGCCGGAGGAATATTCATCGCACTCCATCAGATAATTGCGAAAGCTGCCGATCAGCGTGGAGACGGCGCAGATCATCGCTGTGCACAGCATGACGCCGATGATGGTGACCCAGGTACGGCGTTTGTTGCTCCACAGATGCTTTTGCGTTAAGCGGGAGATGATGCTCATGGACGATTCACCTCATCGCTGACGATGCGCCCGTCCTCGATGCGCAGGATACGGTCTGCCTTTAGGGCGATGTTGGTATCGTGCGTGATGATGATAACGGTCTGCTGATACATGCTGTTCGAGATTTTCAATAGGTCGATGATTTCCTGGGAATTTTTGCTGTCCAGGTTGCCGGTGGGCTCATCTGCCAGCACAATGGCTGGGTTGGCAATAAGTGCCCGGCCGATGGAAACGCGCTGCTGTTGGCCGCCGGATAGTTGGTTGGGTAGATGGTTTAGGCGGTTTTCCAGGCCCAGCGTATGCATCAGCTGGCTGAGCTGGGTTTTGTCCGGCGTTTGGCCATCCAGCAGCAGAGGCAGCGTAATGTTTTCCTCTACATTCAGCACGGGCAGCAGGTTGTAGAACTGATAGATCAGCCCTACCTGGCGCCGGCGGAATACGGCCAGGTTGCTTTCATTGAGGGCATAGATGTCCTCGCCGTCAATCAGTACGCGGCCGGAGGTGGGGCGGTCCACGCCGCCCAAAAGATGGAGCAGCGTGCTCTTTCCCGAACCGGAGGGCCCCACGATGGCCAAGAACTGCCCCTTTGGGACCTCAAAGCTTACGTTGTCTAATGCGGTGACCTGGGCGCTGCCCTTGCCGTAGACCTTGGTCAAATTTTCCACTTTTACGATGCTCATACGTTTTGATCGCTCCTTCCAAGGTCTACCATACCCAATGGGAGTGTCTGGCAAGTGACGGAGAAGATGACAGTTTTGTCATGTTATACAACGCCATGGTACAGGCGAATGGAAAACCGGCTGCCGCACCCCGGCTGGCTTTTGACATCGACGATGCCGCCATTTTTTTCAATGATGGATTTGGACAGTGCCAAACCGATGCCGACGCTGTCTGGCGATGCGTTTTTGCCGCGGTAAAAGCGTTCAAACAGATGGGGGAGATCTTCAGGATATATGCCTTCCCCGGTATCCTCGATACAAAGCTCGGTATATAGGGGGTTGCCTTCGGCGGACACGGTAACGGCACCGCCGGGCGGGGTATGCTCAACACAGTTTTTCAGGATGTTGCCCACAGCCTCTGTCATCCAAAAGAGATCGCCGGTAAAGCAGACGTTGAACTGGCCTTTGGCCCGGTAGCGTATTTGTCGCTGCTGCATCAGCGGATAGAGCGGCAGAAGGCAGTGCTCCATCAGGGATTGGCAGCTGACGGCCTTACGTTCCATCGCAATGGTGCCGCTGTCTAGCTTGGAGAGCTTTAACAGCGCATCTACCAGCCATTTGATGCGGCTGATCTGCGCGGTGAGGCGTTGGAGAAATACCGTGCGCTGGGCTTCGTCTAAGGGCTGTTCCAGCAGAAGATCCGTCAGCATTGTCATAGAGGTAATAGGGGTTTTGATTTGATGGGAAATATCCGAGATGGCGCGGGAGAGCGCTGCGCGCTCGTTTCGCGAGCGTTCGGCGTCGTGATACAGGGTGCGGGCGACTTTGACGGACTCATTGGAGAGATAGCCAAGATCCCCCTCCTGGCAATCCAGCAGCGCGGCGGCGGGCTCATCGCGGGCGGCCTTTTGCAGGTACCAGGTGATATGGCGGATCTTGCGGAAGATCTTGGCAAGGCAGACTAGGCCGGCTGTGCAGAACAGCACAAAACAGCCGCCGGCATACAGCCAAAAGGAAACGGGCATGGACAGCGGCTGTGCGGAGGTGTAGTTGTATTTGGCCAGCACGGCACGCCCGGCTTCCAACGCAGCAGGGGCCGGCTGCTTGGTAAACTGGCGCACAATGGAAAGCTCCTGCTCCGGATAGGCCTGCACCAGTGCACCTACGGCTGCGGCGTCATGATCGGCCAAAATGGCTTGGGTGTGGCGTTGGATCTGCCAGCTAAAAAACAAGCCCATGACACACAAGAGGCATAGGCTTGCTAGCATCCATAGCAGATAGGACCTGATTTCAGGATTTTTGAAAAAGCGCATGATTTTTTATCCTTCCATTCGATAGCCTAGGCCGCGAACCGTGGCAATCAGCGGCTGGGCAGCATCGGTATCGCCGATCTTTTCGCGCAGGCGGCGCACATAGACGGAGAGGGTATTATCCTCCACAAAAGCGCCGTCCACATCCCAAAGCGCTTCCATCAGGCGGCTGCGGGTAAGCACCTGGCCGGGGTGACGCATAAAGGCGAGCAGCAGACGGTATTCCATAGCGGTGAGAAAGAGCTCCTCTTCCTGGCGGTATACCTTTGCTTGGTCTGGATACAGGCGCAGAGGCCCTACCTGCAGCATGTTGGTGGCCAGCGATTGGCCGCGGCGCAGCACTGCCTTGACACGGGCCAGCAGCTCGCGCAGGCGAAACGGCTTTGTGATATAGTCGTCAGCGCCCAGCTCCAAGCCCATGACGGCGCTCATTTCCTCTTCATGCACGGTGAGAAAGATGATGGAGGTTGCGGGCGAAGCTTGCTTGATCTGCTTGCAGAGCGCATAGCCATCGCCATCCGGCAGGTTGATATCCAAAATCGCGAGATGGAATGCATGGGAAGAAAGCGCCTGCCGGGCCTCTGAGATGCGTGCGCAGGCGGTAACGGTATATCCTTCCTGGCATAGGGCAAATTCCAGCCCCATGGAAATGGTTTGGTCATCCTCGACCAATAGGATCTTGGCAGAGTCCATAGGAGTTTCCCCTCCTTTTGAGAAAACGAAGCAAAAAGGCGTACCGCACAGGTACGCCTGACAAGCTGTAAAAAGGCAAAGCGGCTGCGCTGCCTGACAAGCATTTTATCATAAACAGAGAGCGTCCACAAGCAAGACTAGCGAAGGGAAAAGGGGCATCCGCAGTAGCGCTGCCGGTAGAGCCCGTATTGGCGGGATAAGGCAAGCGAACGCTGGTAGCCGCCGCGCTTTTTGAAATCCGCAAATAAAAAGCGGCAGGATTCCGTTTGCAGGGCCGCGCCGATCTCGTTGATGAGCACGGCGTTTTTGTGCGGGCTGACGGACAGGGTTGTGGTAAAAAAATCAAAGCCATGGGCGGCCGCTGTTTCGGCGGTGCGCTGTAAGCGGAGAGAAAAACAGGCCGTACATCGGCGGCCTCCCTCCGGCTCGTTTGCCAGACCCTGGGCCTGATCGAAAAAGGCATCCGGCTCATACGGCCCTTCCCATAGCGCGATGGGCCAGGGCAGCACCATGTGGCGGAGCAGGCGGCGCTGTTCGCGCAGGCGGTGCTGATACTCCTCTTGAGGCAGAATGTTGGGATTGTAGAAAAAAACGGTGATGTCAAAATGCGGCGCCAACCGCTCTAGCACGGCAGAGCTGCAGGGGCCGCAGCAGCTATGCAAAAGCAGGGTGGGGCGGGATCCGCTGGGCAGCGATCCGATCTGCGCTTGCATTTGCCGATCATAATTGATTTGGTTCATGATGCCACATCCTTTTGCCCATAGTGTAAAACGCCCAGCTGGTTTTGTACAGAAAAAAAGGGCCAATAGGCCCTTTAGAATGCGAAAGGATCAGCTGTGATGGCCTCCGCAGTGCTCATGGCCGTGCGCGCCATGGCTGCCGCAATCGCAGTTGTGCTCATGCTCGTGCTCGCCGTGATGATGGGTACACGTGGGCAGGACACTATCCTTCAAGGTGCCGTCCAAAAACGCCTGCACGGCGGCGCCAATATCGCCGGAGGCGCCGGAGACGACCTGGATGCCCTGATCCAAAAGCATTTGCTTGGCCGGGGCGCCGATGCCACCGCAGATCACGGTATCCACGCCGTTGTTTTTCAAAAAGCCGGCCATGGCGGCATGGCCGCTGCCGGTAGCATCGAGCAATACAGGATCGGAGGCGGCTTTGCCCTCTACGGTAAACACTGCAAAGGACGGGCATTTGCCAAAGTGCTGAAACACCTGGCCATTTTGTGCGGTAACTGCAAGTTTCATATGTAGCACTCCTTTCAAACCTTTTCCACGGCTTCTACCGCGTTTTTCAACAGATCGCCGCCGTACAGCTCCAGGGTACCCTGGTCGCAGGCGCGGGCCAGCTGGGGATCGATGGGCAGGCGATCCAAAATGCGCAGATTGTACTGTAGGGCGGTTTCTTCCAGATGGCTTTCGCCAAAGAGCTGGATATGCTTGCCGCAATCCGGACATTCCACATAGCTCATGTTTTCCACGATGCCAAGGATGGGCACCTCCATCAGGGCGGCCATGTTGACGGCCTTGCCGACGATCATGGAGACCAGATCCTGCGGGGAGGTGACGATGATGATGCCATCCAGCGGCAGAGACTGGTACACGGTAAGCGGCACGTCGCCGGTGCCGGGCGGCATATCGATGAACATGACGTTGACATCCTTCCACAGCACATCCGACCAGAACTGTTTGACGGTCTCGCCGATGATGGGGCCGCGCCAAACAACGGGATCGTTTTCACGATCCAGCAAAAGGTTGATGCTCATCACCTGGATGCCGGTGCTGGTCGTGACGGGATAGATGGCGTTTTCCGTACCCACCGCCTTTTCCTTGAGGCCAAAGGTGCGGGGGATGGAAGGGCCGGTAATGTCGGCGTCCAAAATGGCGGTGGTGTGCCCGGCTTTATTGGCGGCGATGGCCAGCAGCGACGTGACCATGGATTTGCCCACGCCCCCCTTACCGGATACGACGCCGATGACCTTATCCACGCGGCTGGCGGGATTCAAATCGGCACGGAACTGTGCTTTGGTGTTTTGCGGATTGCTCTGGCAGCTGCCTGCGGAAGGGCAGCCTTCGCAGACGTGGTTGCATTCTTCACTCATGTTGGGATCCCTCGTTTTCTTGATTTTCGCTGGTATGCGGCAGCCTGCAATGCTGGCAGGCTGCCTGGCAGGCACAGCCCGGATGGTGCAGCTGGTAATGCCCGCCCTCAATGCGGATGCCTTTGCCATGAACCAGGGCATCGGCCATCTGGCGGCGCGCGCTGTATAAAATACGCTGCAGGGTGCCGCGGGAAATCATCATCTGCTCGGCGGCCTTATCCTGGTCAAACCCCTCTAAATCGCAAAGGCGCAGGGCCTCTACCTGCTCTACGGTGAGCACGACGAAAGCGCAGGGCGTTTGCTGCGGGGTAAATACCGCGTTGGGCGGCAGCGCACAGACGCGCCGGCATTTGCTGGTACGGGGCATACCAATCACCTCCTATATTGGGCATATGCACAAATTATAGAACCAAGAACGCAAAAAGTCAAATGAACGCAGCAAAAAACCGGGAAAAGAGCAGATTACTCCTTTCCCGGCTAAAACAGGAAGATCGGCTAGTCCTCATCCTGCAAGGCGGCGGGGCCTTCTTCTCCGGTACGAATCTTTACGACGTTTTCCACATCATAGACGAAGATCTTGCCATCGCCGATATGGCCGGTGAACAGGGCGTTTTTCGCGGTCTGTATCACTGTTTCCACAGGAACGGTGGAGACGACCACCTCTACCTTGATCTTGGGAAGCAGCGCCATTTCCACCTCTACGCCGCGGTAAAATTCGCCGTGCCCTTTCTGTACGCCGCAGCCCATGACCTGGGTGACCGTCATGCCTGTGACGCCGATGGCATTCAACGCGCTGTTGAGCGCCTCAAACTTGTTCCGGTTGGCAACGATGGCGACCTTGGTCATCTTAAGCCCAGGATCGACGCGGCCGGAGGCGGTGTGGACCTCGACGGGTATGGCGGCGTCTACCGGCGCGCTCTGGCCGACAAAGCCGTTGGTGGGCATAAAATCGGCGTAGCTGCTGGCCAGGCCGTGCTCGGTAATATCCAGGCCGGCGATCTCCTCGGCCGGGGACACGCGCAGGCCGACGGTTTTTTTGATGAGGGTATAGATGATGACCATCATCACCGTGACCCAAGCGATGACGGATACGACGCCCAGCGCCTGTACACCGAGGAACGAGAAGCCGCCGCCGTAGAACACGCCGCCGTCTACGGCAAACAGGCCGGTGAGCAGCGTACCCGTTGCGCCGCAAAGGCCGTGTACGCCGATGGCGCCGACGGGATCGTCGATCTTCAGCTTTTTATCGATGAACTCAATGCCGAAAACAACGACGAACCCGGCAATGAGGCCGATGCAGGCAGCGCCGAAGGGATTGACCATGTCGCATCCTGCCGTAACGGCAACGAGGCCAGCCAAAGAGCCATTTAGAGTCATAGAAACATCGGGCTTTTTGTAGCGTACCCAGGTGATGATCATCACGGCCACGGTAGCTACGGCAGCCGAAAGGTTGGTGGTTACAAAAATGTTGGACATGGACAGCAGCGATTCATCGCCGGTGGCGGAGACGGTGGAGCAACCGTTAAATCCGAACCAGCAGAACCATAGGATGAACACGCCGAGCGCGCCCAGGGTAAGGCTGTGGCCGAGGATGGCTTTGGGCTTTCCGTCCTTGCCGTATTTGCCGATGCGCGGGCCTACCATTTTGGCGCCGATGAGGGCGGCGACGCCGCCTACCATGTGTACGGCGGTGGAGCCTGCAAAGTCGTGGAAGCCAAGCTGGCTGAGCCAGCCGCCGCCCCAGATCCAATGCCCGGAAATGGGATAGACGACAGCGCTGATGGCAAGGCTGTATAGGCAGTAGGCCGAAAACTTTGTACGCTCTGCCATAGCGCCGGATACGATGGTGGCTGCTGTGGCACAAAATACAGTCTGAAAGATCAGGAAGGCCATGGTAGGGAAGGTAGAATCATAATTGCCCTGCACAAACAGATCCGGGAGCCCGATAAAGCCCCCAAGATCGGTGCCGAACATGATGCCAAAGCCCAGGATCCAGAAAACGGGGGTGCCGATGCAAAAATCCATGAGGTTTTTCATGACGATGTTGCCGGCGTTTTTGGCGCGGGTAAAGCCGGTTTCCACCATGGCAAAGCCTGCCTGCATGAAAAAGACCAGCGCCGCGCCGATGAGCACCCACATGGTGTCGACGGAAGAGAACATAGTACATACCTCCTAAAGAAAAAGATGAAAATATAAAAAGGCGTGCGGCGGATACGTTTGGGGGGGAGAGAAGGGATGTATCCGTCACACGCCTTTGTGCAAAAATAAGGAAAACGCTTAATTTACGCTGAACAGCAGATCGCTGTATGTGGGGAAGGGCCAAAGGGCCTTATCGACAAGCGGCTCCAGCTGGTCTGCGGCGCTGCGCAGCGCCGTCATGGCAGGGATCACCTTGTCGCGGTAATATTCCGCCTGGGCCAGCGCGCCGTCTGCGGGTGTCTGGGCCAGCGCACTTTCCAGCGCCTCTGCCTGCCGGCTGACAGCATCCAGCAGCAAGGAAAGCCGGTGGATCAAGGCCCGCTCCGTTTCACAGGGCAGGGAGGAGGAAATTGTCAGCTTGGCCGCGGCAGTTTCGGTCAGCTGCTTGATATATGAGACAACGGCCGGCACGATCTTTTTGCGTGCCATATCCAGCATGGTAAGCGATTCGATGTTGAGAACCTTGACATAGTTTTCCAGCAGAATCTCATAGCGCGAATGCATTTCCGGCTCGGTGAAGATCTGGTGCCGGGTAAACAGATCGACGTTTTTTTGGCTGATGTAATGCGGCAGCGCATCCACGGTGGTACGCAGATTGTAAAGCCCGCGGGCCGCCGCTTCCTCCACCCATTCGTCCGCATAGTTGTTGCCGTTGAAGATGATGCGCTTATGTGCGGTATAATTCTGCACGATGAGATCATGCAGCGCAGATTCAAAGTCCTCGCTCTGCTCCAGCTGATCGGCAAACTGGCGCAGGGCCTCGGCGACGATGGTATTCAAAATGTAGTTGGGGCAGGCGATATTCAGCGATGAGCCCAGCATGCGGAACTCAAACTTATTGCCGGTAAAGGCAAAGGGGGAGGTTCGGTTGCGGTCTGTGGTGTCCTTGGTAAAGCTGGGCAGCACATCCACCCCTACGCTCATCTTGCTCTTGCTCTTTTCGCTGTAGGCGCGCCCTGCCTCCAAAGCGTCCAAAAGCTCTGTCAGCTCATCGCCCAAAAACATCGAGATGATGGCCGGCGGGGCTTCGTTGGCGCCCAGGCGGTGGTCGTTGCCGGCAGAGGCCACGGAGATGCGCAGAAGGTCGGCATATTCGTCTACCGCTTTGATCACGGCGCTTAAAAACAGCAGGAACTGCGCGTTTTTGGAGGGCGTGGTTCCGGGCTCCAAAAGATTTTCGCCGGTGTCGGTGGAGAGGGACCAGTTGTTGTGCTTGCCGCTGCCGTTGACACCGTCAAACGGCTTTTCATGCAGAAGGCACACCAAGCCGTGCTGGGAGGCCACTTTTTTTAAGATCTCCATGGTCAGCTGGTTATGGTCGGAGGCAATGTTGCTGGTGGTGAAAATGGGCGCCAGCTCGTGCTGGGCCGGGGCCACCTCGTTGTGCTCTGTTTTGGCGAGCACGCCCAGCTTCCACAATTCGTCGTTGAGATCCTCCATAAAGGCCTTGACGCGGGGCTTGATGGCGCCAAAGTAATGGTCCTCCAGCTCCTGTCCTTTGGGACTGCGTGCGCCATAGAGCGTACGCCCTGTGAGGATGAGGTCTTCTCGCTGGCTGTACAGCGCTTGGTCTACCAAAAAATATTCCTGTTCCGGGCCGACGGTGGTTAAAACCCGCGTGGCCTCGGTGTTGCCGAACAGGCGCAAAACGCGCAGTGCCTGGCGGCTCAGTGCTTCCATGGAACGAAGCAGCGGCGTTTTTTTATCCAGTACCTCTCCGCCATAAGAGCAGAACGCAGTGGGGATGCACAGCGTCTTATCCTTGATAAAGGCATAGCTGGTGGGGTCCCAGGCGGTATAGCCGCGGGCCTCAAAGGTGGCGCGCAGCCCACCGGAGGGAAAGCTGGAGGCGTCCGGCTCGCCTTGGATCAGGTTTTTGCCGGAAAACTCCATGATGACTTTTCCGCTGCCGCAGGGGGAGATAAAGCTGTCATGCTTTTCCGCCGTGACGCCCGTCATGGGCTGGAACCAATGGGTAAAATGCGTGGCCCCTTTTTCAAGGGCCCAATCCTTCATGGCATTGGCGACGATGTTGGCCACCTCAGGATCCAGCCGGCTTCCTTTTTGGATGGTTTCCTGAAGGGCCCGGTAGGTCGCTTTGGGCAGGCGGGCCTGCATGACGGTATCGTTGAAAACCAGGCTGCCAAACACATCGGAAATTGTTTTCATGCTGATCTGTCCTCCTTAACTGATCGTTGCCATACAGGGCCGGCGCTAGGGGATGGTGGCCGCCGTGTGGACGTTGAAAAATAAAAAAGGCGCCGTGGCATACACCACAGCGCCTTTGCTGATGGTGGAAGTATACGCCGAAAAAAAGAACCTGTCAACCCCTTTTTTTGAAAAAAATACAAGGGATGCTTTGCGGAGAAGTAAAGAATGCAATATGGCCGCTTTTTCAATATAGTGCACAATGAAAAAGAATAAAAAATAATTATATATAATAAAACATAATTATTGATGAAATTTTTTCTTCAAAATTTTATTTTTCTATTGACGCTGCGGACTTGGATTGTGTATAATGCACCCACTAACGGTAAACAAAGGCGTTTACCAAGAATACAGTGGTTCTGTATTTTTGGTAGGCGTCTTTTTCATTTTCTGTAAAGGAGGCAGGCAAATGCTGCGCGAAGGACAAACCAGAATCCCATCGGGGTGCGCCATCTCCGGGATCTTTTCCAAGCAGGGAAAAGCGATGAACGGGGCGGACATTGTTAGATCCATGGCAACGATGCATGATCGTTCCAATGGCCTGGGCGGCGGATTTGCTGGATACGGCATCTATCCGCAATATAAAGATTATTATGCGTTCCATGTTTTTTATGAGGACAACGAAGCGAAAAAAACATGCGAGGCGTTTTTAGAAAGGCATTTTGAGATCATCAACCTTTCTAAGATCCCGGTGCGGAAGACTCCGGCCATTACGGATGCGCCGCTGATCTGGCGCTATTTTGTGCAGCCTCTGCCCACAAAGCTGGCGGACAGCCAGCTGGATGAAAAGGAATTTGTGGTAAAATGCGTCATCCGTATCAACGTGACCATCGACGGGGCCTACGTATTCTCCTCCGGCAAAAATATGGGGGTATTCAAAGCCGTCGGGTTTCCGGAGGATGTAGGGGCATTTTACCGGCTGGAGGAGTATGAGGGCTACTGCTGGACGGCCCATGGCCGGTACCCCACCAATACGCCGGGCTGGTGGGGCGGCGCGCATCCGTTTGCGCTGCTGGATCTATCGGTGGTGCACAATGGAGAGATCTCCTCTTACGATGCCAACCGTCGGTACATCGAGATGTTTGGCTATCAATGCACGCTGCTGACGGATACCGAAGTTATCACCTATATCATTGATTATTTGCTGCGCAAAAAAGGACTGACGCTGGGTGAGATGGCAGAGATCATCGCCGCGCCGTTCTGGTCTACCATTGAAACAAAGCAGAAGGCGGAGAAAAAACGGCTTACCTATTTGAGAAACCTATACAGCAGCTTGCTGATCACAGGGCCGTTTTCCATTCTGCTGGGCTTTGAGGGCGGCATGATGGCGCTCAACGATAGGCTCAAGCTGCGCAGCATGGTGGTGGGCGAAAAGGACGATAGGGTGTACATTGCCAGCGAGGAGTGCGCCATCCGCGTGGTAGAGCCCAATGTGGACCGCGTATGGGCGCCGCGCGGCGGGGAACCTGTGATCGTAACGCTGGAAGGAGGGAACCGGTAATGGCGATGGATTTTTTGTATCCGGACTATGAAGTGCAGCGAAACTATACAAAATGCATCGGCTGCCGCATCTGCGAAAAGCAGTGCGCCAATCAAGTGCATTGGCTGGATGAAAAGGACGGCCTGATGAAAAGCGAGGATCAAAACTGCGTGAACTGCCATCGGTGCGTGTGCCTATGCCCCACGCATGCGTTGAAAATCGTAAAGACAGACCATACCTTCAAGGCCAACGCAAACTGGACGGGCGAGACCATAGAGGAAATCTACCGCCAGGCAGGGACAGGCGGCGTATTGCTCTCATCGATGGGCAATCCCAAGCCGCTTCCGGTGTACTGGGATAAGATGCTCATCAATGCCTCGCAGGTAACCAACCCTTCCATCGACCCTTTGCGCGAGCCGATGGAAACCAAGGTGTTTTTAGGCAAAAAGGACGCCGAGATCCGCCGCGATGAAAACGGGCGCATCCTGCCGGATATGGCGCCCCAGCTGGAGCTGGCGATGCCTGTTATGTTTTCTGCGATGAGCTATGGCTCTATCAGCTATAATGCACACGCAAGCCTAGCCAAAGCGGCCAGCGAGCTTGGCATCTATTACAATACCGGCGAAGGCGGGCTGCATGAGGATTTCTACCAATACGGGCCGCATACCATCGTGCAGGTCGCTTCCGGACGGTTTGGCGTATACAAAGAATACTTGGAGGCCGGCGCGGCCATTGAAATCAAGATGGGCCAAGGGGCCAAGCCGGGCATCGGCGGCCATCTGCCGGGCGAAAAAATCGTAGGGGATATTGCCAAAACACGCATGATTCCGGAGGGATCGGACGCCATTTCCCCTGCGCCACACCATGACATTTACTCCATCGAGGATCTCAGGCAGCTGGTATTTTCGCTCAAAGAGGCTACGGAGTATCAAAAGCCGGTGATTGTTAAGGTTGCGGCTGTGCACAACATAGCGGCGATTGCCAGCGGCATTGCACGCAGCGGGGCAGACATCATCGCCATCGACGGCTTTCGCGGGGGCACAGGCGCGGCGCCTACCCGCATCCGGGACAACGTAGGCATCCCCATTGAGCTGGCCCTGGCCAGCGTGGATCAAAGGCTGCGCGAAGAGGGGATCCGCCACCATGTATCGCTGGTGGTAGGCGGCAGCATCCGCAACAGCGCCGACGTGGTTAAGGCCATTGCGCTGGGCGCGGACGCGGTGTATATTGCCACGAGCGCGCTGCTGGCGCTGGGCTGCCATCTGTGCCGCAGCTGCCACGCGGGCAAATGCAACTGGGGCATTGCCACGCAGCGTCCGGAGCTGGTCAAGCGCCTGGACCCGGAAGTGGGGAGCCAAAGGCTGGTGAATTTGCTGACCGCCTGGAACCACGAAATCAAAGAGATGATGGGCGGCATGGGCATCAATTCCATTGAAGCGCTCAAGGGCAACCGCCTGATGCTGCGCGGCGTAGGGCTGACGGATCGTGAGCTCAGCATTTTGGGCATCAAGCATGCGGGCGAATAAACGGAGGGCGGACGATGAGACAGACTTTACTGCCATCAAAACAAGGCGCTGGCAGCAGGCGTATACGCATGGATCAGCGGGCGCGGACGACGTATTTTGCCAAGGTAGCGAATGCGCAGCAAGGAGGGGTAGAACGATGAAAATCGATGCAACAGATTTGCATTTCCGCACGCTGAATGAAAAGGTGCGGGAAAGCGGAGATAGGGAGATCATCATTGAAAACTGTATGGGGCATCGCTATATCGGCAGCGGGATGGACGGGGTGCATATCATGGTGCACGGGATGCCGGGCAATGCGCTGGGCGCCTATCTCAATGGGGCGGATATCACCGTGATGGGCAATGCCCAGGATGCGACAGGCGATACTATGAACGAGGGGCGCATCATCATCCATGGCAGTTGCGGGGACGCTACCGGGTATGCCATGCGCGGCGGATGCATCTATGTGGAAAAGGATGCAGGATACCGCGCAGGCATCCATATGAAGGCCTATCAGAACAAGCTGCCTGTGCTGGTGATTGGAGGCTGCGCAGGCAGTTTTTTGGGAGAGTACCAGGCAGGCGGGCTGATTGTTGTCCTGGGCCTGGGACGCGAGCCAGGCCAGCCGCTGGTAGGAAATTTCTGCGCTACAGGCATGCATGGCGGCAAGATCTTGCTGCGCGGAGACGCGCCAAAGGATCTTTCGCCACAGGTGCTGAGCGCACCGGCCACCGAAGCCGATATGGCGCAGATCGAGCCGCATTTGGAGACCTATGCCGCGCATTTTGGCATTTCGGTAGAGCGTATCAAACAGGAGGCGTTTACCGTGCTGGCGCCGGATACAAAAAATCCGTACAAACAGCTGTATACGCATAACTAAATGAAACATTTCCTGATATAATAAAAAGACATATAAGCATAACAAAGCAAAAGGAGGGCCAAGATGAGAGAGGATACCGTCAATGAAGTGCTTCAGTTTGTAGAAGAAAACGATGTGAAATTTGTACGGCTGGCTTTTTGTGATCTATTTGGCACCTTGAAAAATATATCTATCATGGCGGAGGAGCTACCCGCTGCCTTTGCGCACGGCGTTTCCTTTGATGCGTCGGCGGTGGATGGGTTTATGAATATAGAGGAATCGGACTTGCTGCTGTTTCCCGATCCGGGGACGGTAGCGGTGCTCCCTTGGCGGCCGCAGCAGGGCCGGGTCATTCGCTTTTACTGCGATATCCGGCACCCGGACGGCACACCGTTTATGGGGGATGGCAGGCACATCCTGCAAGGCGCCATCCACAAGGCTGCAGACATGGGCTATGTCTGCAAGGTAGGGGCGGAATGCGAGTTTTATCTCTTTGAGCTCGACGAAAACGGAGAGCCCACCGAAACGCCGCAGGATAAGGCGGGCTATCTGGATGTGGCCCCGCTGGATAAGGGGGAAAACATCCGCCGGGAGATCTGCCTGAATATGGAGCAGATGGGGCTGGCGCCGGAAAGCTCGCACCATGAAAAAGGGCCGGGGCAAAACGAGATCGTATTCAAATACCATGATGCGCTGGAAACGGCGGACAACTTGATTACCTTCAAATCGGTGGTCAAGACAGCGGCCAACCGAAACGGGCTGCACGCCAGCTTTATGCCCAAGCCCATGCAAAACCAGAGCGGGAGCGGGCTGCATCTGCACCTTTCGCTGTTCAAACAGGGGCAAAATATCTTTAAAAACGAAAAGGATGTGCATTCTCCCCAGGCGGAAGGGTTTATCCAAGGCATTTTGGAGCGCATTTCAGAGATCACGGCGTTTTCCAACCCGCTGGTCAATTCCTATGTCCGTTTTGGCGAGGATGAAGCACCGAAATACATTACCTGGTCGCATGAAAACCGCTCGCAGCTGATCCGCATCCCGCCGGCCACGGGCCAGCATGCGCGGATGGAGCTGCGTTCGCCGGACCCGGCCTGCAACCCGTATGTGACGCTGGCGCTGCTAATTTATGCAGGGCTGGAAGGCATAGAGGAGCAGAAAAAGCTCTGCCCGCCCACAAACCTAAACCTGCGGCATGCCGACGCTGCGACGCTGCGCGCTTTCGAGCACCTGCCGGATACGCTGGAGCAGGCGATTCTGCTGGCGAGAAACAGCGAGTTTATTGCGCGGGTGATGCCGGCGGCGTATGTGGAAAAATTTGCCGGCAAAAAGCTGGAGGAATGCCGTACCTGCCAAGAGGCAGGCAACGCAGTGCGGTGCGAAAAAGAGCTGTATTTTGAAAGCATCTGACAACGCTGTGTAAACCATGGAAGGAGGGGAGACGATGGAGGGCATACTGCTGGTTTGCAGTTCGGAAAAAGGCCGCGCGTATTTAGCGGAACTGCTGCGCCAAATGGCGGTTCCACAGATCCATATGGCAAAAAGCGGCAGCCAGGCGCGGCGCTTTTTGATCCAGGGCCAAGCGCCGGTGGTCATCGTCAATACCCCTCTGACCGATGAATTCGGCAAGGAATTTGCGCTGTTTGCTGCCGAACAGACCTCTGCCAGCGTGGTGATGCTTGTGAAAAGCGAGCTGGCCGATGAAATTTCGCATCAGGTGGAAGAGGAAGGCATTTTGATCGTAGAAAAGCCGATGAGCAAGGCGCTGTTTTTGCAAGCGGTGAAGCTGTCGATGGCGGCGCAGCGCAGAATGCGGGGCCTGCAGCATGAAAACGACAGGCTTCAGCAGAAAATTCAAGAGATCCGCCTGGTGGACCGCGCCAAGTGTTTGTTGATCGAGCATGAAAATATGGCAGAGGGCCAGGCCCACAGATACATCGAAAAGCAGGCGATGGATCAGCGTAAAACGCGCGGCGAGGTAGCGCGAGACGTACTCCGGCGCTATGACCTGGAGACGTAAGCAGCGCCAGGCGGCAAGATAGGGAGGGAACAGATGAAGCGTTCGTTTGTTAAAATGCACGGATGCGGCAATGATTATATTTATTTTGACTGTATGGAGCAGCCGCTGGAGCATCCTGAAGCATGGGCTGTACGGCTGAGCGACCGGCACAAGGGCATTGGCGGAGACGGGTTGGTGATGATTTTGCCCGCAGAAGGGGCGGATGGCCGGATGCGGATGTTCAACGCGGACGGAAGCGAAGGCAAAATGTGCGGCAATGCGATTCGGTGCGTGGGCAAATACCTCTATGATAAGGGCTATGCAAAAAAAGAGCAGCTCTGTATCCAAACGCTAAGCGGGCCCAAGACCTTGCATATGACGGTGGAAAACGGGCAGGCCGTAGCTGCCAAGGTGGATATGGGGCCGGCGGAGTTTTCGGCCAAAAGGATCCCTGTGGCGCTGCCGATGGATCGGGTGATAGACCAAGCAGTTACCATTGGAGGAAAGCAGACCCGCATTACCTGCGTATCCATGGGCAATCCGCACTGTGTGGTGTTTGTGGAGGATGTGGAGACGCTGCCGATAACGAAAATCGGCCCGAAATTTGAACAATCTCCCTTGTTTCCCGAAAGGGTCAATACCGAGTTTATCCAGGTGCTGGGCCCGCGGGAGCTGAAAATGAGGGTATGGGAGCGCGGCAGCGGCGAAACTATGGCCTGCGGTACGGGCGCATGCGCGGCAGTGGCGGCAGCGGTACAAAATGGGCGCTGCCCCCAAAACCAGGCGGTGACGGTACACCTAAAGGGCGGAGACCTCAGCGTGGTGTATACCGAGCATACCGTGACCATGGAAGGTGCGGCAGAGCTGGCGTTTACCGGCGAAATCGAGATGGATCAGGCAGGTGAGGAACGATGAAAATCAACGAGCATTATCATGACTTGGCGGAAAGCTATCTGTTTTCCACCATTGCCGAGAAGGTAGAGGCGTATACAAAGGCGCATCCGGAGCAGGAGATCATCCGCATGGGCATCGGGGATGTAACCCAGCCGCTGTGCCCTGCAGTGATCCAGGCCATGCAGCAGGCGGTGGCGGAGATGGGGGCGCAAAAGACCTTTCACGGCTATGGGCCGGAACAGGGCTATGCGTTTTTACAGCAGGCGATACAGAGATACTACCAAGAAAAGGGCGTGGATCTGGCGCTGGATGAGATCTTTATCAGCGATGGCGCCAAGAGCGATCTTGGCAACATCCTGGATCTGTTTTCCGCGGACAATACGGTATGCGTGCCGGACCCGGTCTACCCGGTGTATGTGGATACAAACGTAATGGCGGGCCGGCGCATCGTATATGCAGACGCCAATGAAAGCAATGGGTTTGCGCCGCTGCCGCAAGCAGGGTTGGAGGCGGATATTATCTATCTATGCTCGCCAAACAACCCGACCGGCGCGGTATACACCAAAGAACAGCTGAAAGCGTGGGTGGAGTATGCGCTGGAAAGGGAGGCGGTGCTGCTGTTTGATGCGGCATACGAAGCGTTTATTGAGGATGCAGCGCTGCCGCGCAGCGTCTATGAGATCGAGGGTGCAGAGCGCTGTGCCATTGAATTTTGCTCTTTTTCCAAGACAGCGGGCTTTACCGGCACGCGATGCGGCTATACGGTGGTGCCGCTGGCGCTGGAACGGCAGGGGGCAAAGCTCAACCGCATGTGGCTGCGGCGGCAGACGACGAAGTTTAACGGCGTTCCCTACATCGTGCAAAAAGGCGCGGCGGCGGTGTTTACCGAGGAAGGCTGGCGCCAGGCACGCCGCACCATCGGCTATTATAAGGAAAATGCCAGGGTGATGGCGGAGGCTCTTCAAGCGCTTGACGTTTGGTTTGTGGGCGGCAAAAACTCGCCGTATCTATGGATGAAATGCCCGAATGGGATGGATTCCTGGTCGTTTTTTGACGCGCTGCTGGCTGAAGCCCAGGTGGTGGGCACGCCGGGCGTTGGGTTTGGCCGCAACGGGGAAGGGTATTTCCGGCTGACGGCCTTTGGCGACCAGGCAAAGACAAAAGAGGCGATGCAGCGCATGACGGCATTCTATAAGCGCCTATAAAAAAAGCGCCCCGATCGGGGCGCTTTTTTTAGTGCGCACACAGGCCGAAAAAGGGGCGCTGGATGGCAGGGTATTTCTTGACAAATATACCCCCCTTCCCTACAATGAAACTATGTATTTGTGTTTGATACTATTTGTTTGATTTGGTTTGTTTTTGATTGTGAGCAGCATTTTTGGATGGCAAAGAGATTAAAACGATGTGTTTTAACAATATATCTTTAGGAGAGGTGTCTTTTGATGGAAAATTTCCAGTACCACATGTATACCGACATTGTCTTTGGCAAAGGGGCTGAAAAGCAGGTTGCCAAAAAGGTAAAAGAGTATGGTGGCACCAAGGTTATGCTGGTGTACGGCGGCGGCAGCGTAAAGCGCTCCGGCCTGTATGATATCGTGGTGGCAGAGCTCAACGATGCGGGCATTCCCTTTATTGAGCTTGGCGGCGTACAGCCCAATCCTCGCTTGTCTCTGGTGAAAAAGGGCCTAGAACAGGCAAAGGCAGAGGGTGCGGACTTCTTCCTGGCTGTGGGCGGCGGCAGCGTCATCGATACGGCCAAGGCCATTGCGCTGGGCATGGTATACGGGGATGATTTCTGGAAGATCTTCCAGAAAAAGCTGGTGCCGACCCAGATGGCGCCTGTGGGCACGATCCACACCATTTCCGCCACGGGCAGCGAGACCAGCCGTTCCAGCGTGATCAAGGACGACCTGGATACACAGCATAAGTTTGGCTTTATGCTGGAACCCTGCCGCCCTGTCTTTGCGCTGATGAATCCCGAATGGACGATGACCCTGCCCGCTTACCAGACGGCGGCTGGCGCGTCGGATATTTTTGCGCATACCGTAGAGCGGTATTTTGCAGAGGGCGACTGCTATCTCGGCGATAAGTTCTGCGAAGGGTTGCTGCGCTCTGTAGTCAAGTATGCCCCCATTGCCATCAAGGACCCGAAAAACTATGATGCGCATGCGGAATTGATGCTGGCCGGCTCTTTCAGCCACAACGACACCACCGGCCTCGGCCGTTTGGGGATGGATGGCAGCTGCCATGGGCTGGAAACGCAGGTGAGCGGCCTGTTTGATACGGCGCACGGCGCAGGCTTGGCAGTTATCATGCCGGCCTGGATGGAATTTATGATCGATACCCAGGAGGATATCCACCAGTTCGTGAAGTTTGCAACCAACGTATTCGATGTGGAATACGACATGCAAGACCCCAAGGGCGTGGCGCTGGAGGGCGTAAAACGCTTCCGTGCTTGGCTCAAGGAAATCGGGATGCCGCTGACCTTCAAAGAGCTGGGCGTGAAAAAAGAAGATATGCAAAAGCTGCTTGACCATACCTGCAAAAAGGATGGCTCGGTGGGCCACCATATCCCGCTGTACTATGACGATGTAAAGAGAATTTTCGATTCCGTTGTTGAATAAAATCATTCATTTTATGCTGAAAAGGCATAACAGATAGAGGAGGAAAAACCTATGTATTTCCGCAAATTGGGTAAAAGCGATCTGAACTTGTCTGTCATTACTCTGGGAACCTGGGGCATGGGCGGCGACTTTTGGGGCAAAGTAGACGATGCACAGAGCATCGCAACGATCCAGGCTGCGCTGGATGCAGGCATTACCACCATTGATACGGCGCCGTGCTATGGCAGCGGCCATTCCGAAGAGGTCGTGGGCAAGGCTATCAAGGGCCGCAAGCGCGAGGACATCATCCTGGCGACCAAGGTAGGTCTGGATATTTACAATGGCAACGCGCGCAACAGCAAGGCCTCCAAGATCAGAGAAGAGATCGAGGAATCCCTGCAGCGCTTGGGCACCGATTACATCGATCTGTACCAGGTACACTGGCCGGATCTGGACACGCCGTTTGAAGAGACCTTTACGGAGCTGAATAAGCTGCGCGAAGAAGGCAAAGCCCGTTATATCGGTGTTTCCAACTTCAGCCCGGCGCAGATAGACGAAGCGGCGAAATACTGCCCCATTGTCAGCGTACAGCCGCCGTACTCGCTGCTAAAGCGCGAGATCGAAAAGGATGTGCTGCCCTACTGCATCGAGCATGATATGGGTGTGCTGAGCTACGGCTCCATCGGCGCGGGCGCATTGACCGGGAAATTCAAGGAACGCCCGACCTTTGAGGATGGAGACAAGCGCGGGGAATTCTACGAATTCTTCAACGAACAGAACTGGCCCAAGACCAAGGCCATGATCGATACGCTGGAAGAGATTGCATCCAGCCATGGCAAACCGACGGTGCATGCGGCGATCAACTGGGTCTTGAAGCAAAAGGGCATCACGGTGGCGCTGGTAGGCGCGCGCACGCCGGAGCAGGTCATCATGAATGCGCAGGCCGCGGAATGGGAGCTGACCGACGAAGAGAACGCCAAGATCGAAGCCGCTTACGCCAAGATCTTTGCCTAAGAGTAGGCGATAGGGACGTTTGGCACGCTTTTTTTGGCGAGTACAATCAGTGATAAGGGAGGAAACCAAGGGATGAAGTTTCGTAAACTGGGACAAAGTGATCTGAACTGCTCAGTGATAGGGCTGGGTACTTGGGGCATGGCTGGCAGCTTTTGGGGCAAGGTAGATGACGATCAAAGCATTGCGACCATCCGAGCCGGTTTGGAAGCGGGCATCAACCTGATCGACACCGCGCCAGTCTATGGCGACGGCCATTCCGAAGAAGTTGTAGGCAGAGCGCTGGAAGGCCTAAAGCGAGAGGACATCGTTTTGGCTACAAAGTGCGGGCGGTTTACCTGCGAGACGGAAAAGATCCGTCAAGAGTTGGAAACCTCTCTAAAACGGCTGAAAACGGATTATATTGACCTATATCAGGTGCATTGGCCGGATGATAAGGTGCCGTTTGAGGAAACCTTTGGCGAACTGGAAAACATGCGTAAGCAAGGGAAGATCCGGTATATCGGGGTTTCCAATTTCAGCGTAGAACAGACGGAGGAGGCTTCCAAATATTGCCAAATCGTCAGTACGCAGCCGCAGTATTCGTTGCTGGTCAGGGATATTGAAAAGGATATTTTGCCCTACTGTGTGGAAAAGAACATCGGCATCCTCAGCTATGGCTCCATCGGCGCCGGGGCATTGACCGGGAAATTTAAGGAAAAGCCAGTATTCAAAGAGGATGACGAGCGCGCATCGTTCTACACCTTCTTCCAAGAGCAGAATTGGCCGAAGACCAAGCAGATGATCGATACGCTGGAGGAGATTGCGGCCAGCCACGGCAAGCCGACGGTGCATGCCGCCATCAATTGGGTCTTGAAGCAAAAAGGCATTTCGGTGGCGTTGGTAGGCGCGCGTACACCGGAGCAGGTGCGTATGAATGCCCAGGCAGCTGATTGGGAACTGACAGACGAAGAAAACGCCAAGATCCTGCAAGCGTATGATAGGATTTTTGAATAAAAAAGAGCCCTCGGGCTCTTTTTTTATAGAATGCTTTTATTTTCGATCAAAATATGGGGATTTGCCGGAAACGGAGAGAGGGATTCCCACCACCATCTGACATTTTTCACTGGGCAGGCCAAGGCTGGCAGCTGCCTTGCCCACAGAAAACATGACGCGGCTGTCCACCCGGCAGTCGGCGGCCATGCCGACGGCTGAGCCGATGGCAATGCCGAGATCGATGGGATCATATACGCAGACGCCCTTTTGCGCTGCGCACTCAGCGCAGTTGGTATGGCGGCACAGGGCACAGCCCTCATTCAGCCCGCGCTGGTAGTATCCCGTGCCGACGAGCACGACGGCTTGGCTGGCACGGACGTTTTTGGCATCGCGGAGGAAGAAAGCATAGTCGTAATCACGGCCCAGCGTTTCCATTTGGCTGGCAAGCGTTTCAAGGTCTTCCCCCGTTAATACGCAGGTTTCCAAATGGTCGATGCCGCGGGTTTTGGGTGCGGTGCGCACGGCCGCACAGATCTGGCGGGCGGTCTGAAGGACGGCTTCCTGTTCCAAGGTTTGACTGTTGTATTTCATACAATACGCTTCCTTTCTAGCGGTTTTAAAATCAAAAATGCAAGGCAAACGCTCAGATTGCGCTTATATCGATGAGAAGCGAATTGAGCACATCCAACCGCTGCTCATCGATGATAGCGCTGGTTTGCTGTTGAATTTGCTGCCAGAGGGGATGGGCCTGCGCCAAAAGTGCGTGGCCGTCGGCGGTCAGCCTAAGCTGACAGTTGCGCGCCCCGGGCGCACGGGCATCCTCCACCCACCCTTTTTTCAATAGCTGCCTAAGATTGCGGGCCAGTGTGGAACGATCTAACCCGGTTGCATCTGACAAAACACGAATGCTGCTTTTTGGCAGGCTGCGAATATGGCAGAGCAAGGAATATTGGCTGATGGTAATTTGACAGGGCGCAAGCGCGTTGTCGTATAGGCGAGTGAGCGCAGAGGCGATTCGCCGAATTTTGATACAAAAACAGGAGGGAACCTGCATAGAAGAATCCATTTTTGTACTCCCAACCGCAATTTGATGTATATACATCATAAGTGAGAAGAAAAAAGGTGTCAAGCAAAAACACCCCGCTTACCGTAAGCGGGGTGCAGGATGAGGGAAATTACCGGCGCATCAGGGTAAGCATAACGGCCTTTTGCGCATGAAGGCGGTTTTCCGCCTCATCAAAGATTTCTTGGGCGTGCTGCTCAAAGATTTCTGTGGTGATCTCCTCTTCCCGATGGGCGGGCAGGCAGTGCTGTACCATGGCGTCTGGCTTTGCCACCGCCATAACAGCGCGGTTGACCTGGTATTTGCCCTCGAATTGTTTGCGGCGTTCCTCCGCTTCCCCTTCCTTGCCCATGGAGGCCCAAACGTCGGTAAAGATGACGTCGGCGTCAGCGGCAGCTTCCAGGGGGTCTTCCGTCCATAGAAACTGGCCGGGATAGGATTTGGCAAAGGAAAGCACAGCTTCATCCGGCTGATGGTTGGCGGGGGTGGCGACGGCCACGGACATGCCGGTTTTTAGGCCGCCGACGGTCAGCGAATTGGCCATGTTATTGCCGTCGCCGATAAAGCAGAGCTTAAGCCCCTGAAGGCGGCCCTTGTATTCGCGTACGGTCATCAGATCGGCCAGGACCTGGCAGGGATGGCAAAAATCCGTCAGCCCGTTGATGATGGGGATGGAACCGTACTGAGCCAGATCCTCCACCTCTTGCTGGGCATAGGTGCGGATCATGATGCCATCCAGATAACGGGACAGAACGCGCGCGGTATCCTGCACGGGCTCGCCGCGGCCGATTTGCAGATCGTTGCTGCTTAAAAACAGCGCCTGGCCGCCGAGCTGATACATGCCGACCTCAAAGGAAACGCGGGTACGGGTCGAGGATTTTTGGAAGATCATCCCCAACGACTGTCCTTTAAGGTGCGGATGGGGAATATGGTGCTTTTGTTCGTATTTCAGCTGGTCTGCCATATTCAGTAGGTTCAAAATCTCTTCTCCGGACAGATCCAGCATTTTCAGTAGATGTTGCAAGGTATCAGCCCTCCCATTGCGTCAATACCGTTTCCAGCACAGACAGGCCCTGTTCAATTTCGTCCTTGGTGATGGTCAACGGCGGAAGCATGCGCAGCTTGGTTTTTGCGGTCAGGAACAAAACGCCGTTTTCCAAGCATTTATCCACGACCTGTTTGCCGGTAATGCCGTCGTCAAAGCTGACGCCAATCATCAGACCTAGCCCGGTAACGGATTGCACATGCGGGAATTTGGCGACTTTTTCAAAGATAAAAGCGCTCTTTTCCTTGACGCCGGAGAGGAAATCGTCATCCAGGCTGTCGACAACGACATTGGCGCCGGCACAGACGATGGGGTTGGCGCCAAAGGTGCTGCCGTGTGTTCCGGCGTCCATGGTATCCATGGTTTTTTCACCAAACAGGACAGCGCCGATGGGCAGCCCGCCGCCCAGGCCTTTGGCGGCTGAGACAATATCCGGCTGTACGCCAAACTGCTGATAGCTGAAGAACGAGCCGGTACGCCCGAGGCCGGTCTGCACTTCATCGATGATGAGCAGCAGATCCTTTTCCTGGCACAGGGCTGCCACAGCCTGCACAAATTCCTTTTCCAGCGGAACAACGCCGCCTTCGCCCTGGATGCATTCCAGCATAACCGCGCAGGTCTTTTCACTGACCAAGGCCTTGACGGATTCGATGTTGTTGGCCTCGGCAAAGACAAAGCCTTCGGTAAAGGGATTGAACTTGGTGTGGAACACTGCCTGGCCGGTGGCAGCCAAGGTGGTGATGGTGCGCCCATGGAACGAATTGTGGAGCGAGATGATTTCGTACCGGCCCTCGCCATACGCATCAAAGCTGTATTTGCGGGCGGCCTTGATGGCGCCTTCATTGGCTTCGGCGCCGGAATTGCTGAAAAAGACGCGCTTCATGCCGGATTTTTCACAGAGCTTTTGCGCCAAAACAATGCCGGGCTCCGTATAGTACAGGTTGGAAGTATGGTTTAGGGTGGCGGCCTGCTTGGAAACGGCCTCTACCCACTGAGGGCTGCAAAAGCCAAGGGAGTTTACGCCGATGCCGGCGGTAAAATCGAGGTATTGTTTGCCGCTGCTATCCGTGCACACGGCGCCGCTGCCCTGTTTGATGGCAACGGGAAACCGGCCGTAGGTATGGGCCACATAGGTATTGTCTAGTGTTTGAAGCGTGGAAAAATCCATGATGGAAAACCTCCTTATCTATTAGCGGAACAGAGTGCCGATGCCTTCATCGGACAGAATTTCGATGAGAATGGAGTGGGGGATGCGGCCATCGATGATGACAGCAGAGCCCACGCCTCTTCGCACGGCCTCCACACAGCAGTCGACCTTGGGGATCATGCCCCCGGATATGACGCCTTGTTTTTTGAGGTAAGGCACATCGCTGACCTGCACATAGGGAATAAGGGTGGATTCATCCTCCTTTTTTTCCAAAAGGCCGCGGATGTCTGTCATGAGGATGATGTTTTCCGCGCCAAGCTCCGAGGCGATGCGAGCTGCGGCGGTATCGGCGTTGATGTTGTATACCTGCCCGGTTTCATCTGTGCCCACCGTAGCGATGACGGGGATATAGCCGTTGTGCAAGGCGTGGAGGATGGGGGCGGTATCCACGCTGGTGATATCGCCGACATAGCCCAAGTCTACCTCGCCAGCCAGCTTTTGTACCCGGAGCATGTGGCCGTCGATGCCGCACAGGCCGAGCGCCCTGCCGTTGTTTTGCTGGATGAGGGAGACCAGATCCTTATTGACCTTGCCGCACAGCACCATCTGCACGATTTCAGCGGTTTCGGCGTCGGTAACGCGCAGACCGCCGATAAACTTGGATTCCTTGCCCATCCTTTGCAGCGTTTGGCTGATTTCCGGCCCGCCGCCGTGGACAAGCACAACCTTGATGCCGACGAGCGAAAGCAGCACAAGATCGCTCATCACCGCCTGCTTTAAGGCGTCGTCGATCATGGCGTTGCCGCCGTACTTGATGACGACGATCTTATCGGTATATTTTTGGATATAGGGCAGCGCCTGGATGAGGACGCCGGCCTTATCGGTGGTGGAAAGTGTCATCTTGTTTCTCCTTTAGGTGCGGTAATCGCCGTTGATTTTGACATAGTCATACGTCAGATCACAGCCCCAGGCAGTGGCGCAGGCGCTGCCATCGTTTAGATCGATATCCACATGAATTTCTTCTTCGGACAATACGATTTTGGCGGTTTCTTCGCTAAACGGCACGCCGGCGCCGTTTTCGCAAACGTGGATGCATCCCGCTTTCGAGGAAAGATCCACGGCGATTTTGGAAATATCAAACGCTGCATCGGTATACCCAATGGCGCAGAGGATGCGGCCCCAGTTGGCGTCTGCCCCGAACATGGCGGCCTTGAACAGGCTGGAGCAAATGACCGATTTTGCAATTTTTTTGGCGGTTGTCTTATCCGGCGCATGGCAGACGGTGCATTCCAACAGCTTGGTGGCCCCTTCGCCGTCGCCGGCCAATTTTTTCGACACGTTTTCACAGACGGCAAACAGCGCCTGCTTGAAATCCTGATAGGCGGGGGTTTCCTCTGTAATAACAGGGTTCCCGGCCAGGCCATTGGCCAGGACGGAGAGCATATCGTTGGTGGAGGTGTCGCCGTCTACGCTGACCATGTTGAAGGTATCGTCCACGACCTCGGAGACCGCCTTTTGCAAAAGCGCCGGCGCAATGGCCACATCGGTGGTGACAAACGCGAGCATGGTGGCCATGTTGGGATGGATCATACCGGAGCCCTTGGCGATGGCGCCGATATGGCATTCTACGCCCTCCAAGGAAAAGGCATAGGCGCATTCCTTGGGATAGGTATCGGTGGTCATGATGCCTTCGCAGGCGTCCGTACTGCCCTGAACGCTGAGCTGAGAAGCCAGCACAGGCAGGCCGGCTGCGATGGGGTCGATGGAAAGGGGTTGGCCGATGACGCCTGTGGAGGCGACGACCACGTCCTCTTTAGAGATGCCCAGCGCCTCAGCGGTAAGCGCGCAGGTTTTTTCTGCGATCTCTACGCCGTTGGCGTTGCAGGTATTGGCATTGCCGCTGTTGCAGATGATGGCCTTGGCCTTGCCATTGGCCACATGCTTGCGGGTGACGGTGATGGGGGCGCCGAATACTTTATTTTGCGTATAGGTGCAGGCAACGGCGCATTCGGTTTGGCTGTAAATGAGCGCCAGATCCTTTTTGCTGCGGTTTTTACGGATGCCGCAGTGTACGCCTGCGGCTTGGAACCCTTTGGCGGCGCACACGCCGCCTTCGATGGGGATAAGATTCATAAAAAGCTCCCTCGCTTTCTTAAAATGCGGGTGGGACCAGGGTAAGGCCGGAGGTCTCGGGGAATCCGCATACGAGATTCATATTTTGAATGGCCTGCCCGGCGGCCCCTTTCACCATATTGTCGATGGCGGAAACCACGATCAACCGTTGGGTGCGGGGGTCCAGGTGCAGGGAAATATCGCAAAAGTTCGAGCATCTGACATGCTTTAGGTTGGCGATGCTGCCCAGCGGCCGGATGCGCACAAACGGCTCGTTTTGGTAAAATGCGCAATACGCCTGATGGATTGCTTCCAGCGGTACATCCTGACAGAGCGAGGCGTACATGGTGGAAACAATGCCGCGGTTGACGGGCAGCAGATGCGGCACAAAGGTGACCTTGACAGGAACGCCGGCTACATCTGACAGCGTTTGCTCGATTTCCGGCGTATGCCTGTGCCCGGCAACTTTGTAGGGGGCAAAGGCCTCGTTGCAGTCCGGATAATGGGTATTCTGGGAAAGCCCGCGGCCGGCGCCCGTGACGCCGGACTTGCTATCCAGCACCAGGGTATTGGCGTCAATGAATTGCCGCCTTAGCGCCGGGGCCAGGCCGAGCGCGATGGAGGTGGGGTAGCAGCCGGGGTTGCCGAGCAGCCGGGCATTTTTGATTTGATCCCGGTACAGCTCCGGCAAGGCGTATACAGCCTTTTGATGCAGGGCGGGGTCCGCATAGCAAAGGCCGTACCAATCCCGGTAGTCCTGCTCATTGTACAGGCGGAAATCTGCGCCTAAATCAATGAAAACCTTGCCCTGCTCCATACAGGCCCTGGCATACGGCTCGCTGTGGCCATGCGGCAGCGAAGCAAAGACAACATCGCTTGTTTGCAGCACGGCTTGGTCGTTGGTGAGCAGCGCATCGCAGCAGCCGGCTAGGGAGGGGTAGATCTCGCTAAGGGGTTTTCCTTCGTAGCTGACAGAGCTGACAGCGGCAAGCTCGACGTTGGGATGGGAGAGCAAAAGGCGAACCAGCTCCGCCCCGGCATACCCGGTAGCGCCGATGACGCCCGCTTTGAGTTTGGGCATGCTTAGCACCCCTTTCGATAAGCCTTGACGGCGTCGATCTGCTTTTGTACGGCCTCCGGAGACGGGCCGCCCTCTACCTTGCGCTCTTTTACACAGGTTTCCAGCGCAATGGTCTGGTACACATCCTCGTCAAAGACGGGGCTGGCGGCCTGGTAATCGGCCAGCGGCAGCGTTTCCAGCGTAAGCTGTTTTGCAATGCACTGGGCCACGAGCTGGCCGGTGATCTTATACGCATCGCGGAAAGGCATGCCTTTTTTTACGAGGTAATCGGCGCAGTCCGTGGCGTTGATAAAGCCTTTGGCAGCGGCTGCGCGCATGTTTTCCTTGTTTACCCGCATGGTCTGCAAGAGAGGAATCAAGGTGGAAAGGCACAGCTTGACGGTATCCACCGCATCGAAGATGGCCTCCTTATCCTCCTGCATATCTTTGTTGTATGCCAGCGGCAGGCCCTTCATCATGGTAAGAAGCGTGATAAGGTCGCCAAAGACACGTCCGGATTTGCCGCGGATCAGCTCTGTAACATCGGGGTTTTTCTTCTGTGGCATGATGGAGGAGCCGGTGGCAAAGGCATCGTCCAGCTCGATAAACTTAAACTCCCAGGAGCACCAGAGGATGATCTCTTCGCTGAGCCGGGACAGGTGCATTATGATCAGAGAAATATCGCTGGCAAGTTCGATGCAAAAATCGCGGTCGCTGACGCCGTCCAGGCTGTTGGCGGAGACGGCGTCAAAGGCGAGCAGCGCTTTGACCAGCTGGCGGTCGATGGGGTAGGTGGTGCCCGCCAGCGCGCCGCTGCCCAGCGGCATGATATTCATGCGCGCCTGAGTTTGCTCTAGGCGCTGAAGATCGCGCAGCGCCATCTGCGCATACGCCATCAAATGGTGGGCAAAGGTGATGGGCTGGGCGCGCTGCAGATGCGTGTAGCCCGGCATCACGGACTCAAGATGCTGAGCGGCCTGGTCGGTCAGCGCATCGAGGTAGCTGAGCAAGAGCGCATGGATCTCTTGGCATTGATCCCGCAGATACAGGCGGATATCCAGGGCGACCTGGTCGTTGCGGCTGCGGGCTGTATGCAGGCGCTTGCCGGTATCGCCCAGGCGGCTGGTCAATTCCGCCTCTACGAACATGTGGATGTCCTCGGCTGTGGGGTCGATGGCGAGCGCGCCAGTTTGCAAATCGCGGGCAATGCCCTCCAAGCCCTGCACGATGAGCTCGGCCTCGGCCGGCTCGATGATGCCTTGGCGGCCCAGCATGGTGGCGTGGGCGATACTGCCTTGGATATCGTGCTGCGCCATGCGGGCATCAAAGGCGATGGAGGAATTGAAATCGTTGACGCGTTCATCCTCTTGTTTGGAAAAGCGTCCGGCCCAAAGTTTATTCACGGGAATGCTCCTTTGCTATCGTTGGAATGAGGAAGGCAGCAGCGCAGGGCTGCTGCCGGGTGTTGGCGGGGAAATCAGTGCTTGCGCTTTTCATCCAGCAGGGCCTTGACCTTGATGGGCAGGCCAAACAGATTGATAAAGCCTTGGGAATCGGTTTGGTCGTAGACATTGTCTTCGCCAAAGGTTGCGATTTCTTCGGAATACAGCGAGTAGGGGCTGGTCATGCCGGCGTTGATGATATTGCCCTTATACAGCTTGAGCTTGACTTCGCCGGTCACGGTTTGCTGGGTGGTGTCGACAAAGGCGGTGAGCGCCTGGCGCAGCGGCGTGTACCACTGGCCGTAGTACACCAGCTCTGCAAACTTGATGGCAACCTGCTGCTTGTAATGCTGCGTATCGCGATCCAGACAGAGGGTTTCCAGCGCTTCGTGTGCGTGGTACAGGATGGTGCCGCCGGGGGTTTCGTATACGCCGCGGCTCTTCATGCCGACCAGGCGGTTTTCCACAAGATCTACCAAGCCGATGCCGTTGGCGCCGCCCAATTCGTTGAGCTTGAGGATGATTTCCTTGGCGGACATCTTTTGCCCATCCAGCGCGACGGGCACGCCCTTTTCAAACGAAAGGGTGATGTAGGTGGGTTTATCCGGCGCCTGCTCCGGGCTTACGCCCATTTCCAAAATTTCATCGTATTTCGGTTCGTTGGCGGGGTCTTCCAGATCCAGCCCCTCATGGGAAAGATGCCAGAGGTTTTTATCTTTGGAATAGTTTGTCTCGCGAGAAATGGCAAGCGGGATATTTTTTGCGATGGCATAGTCGATTTCCTCATCACGGCTTTTAATATCCCATTCCCGCCAGGGAGCGATGATGGGCATTTCCGGTGCAAAGGCTTTGACGGCCAATTCAAACCGCACCTGGTCGTTGCCCTTGCCGGTACAGCCGTGGGCAATGGCGTCTGCGCCTTCCTTTTTGGCAATCTCTACCAGGCGTTTGCCGATGATGGGGCGCGCAAAGGAGGTGCCCAACAGGTATTTGCCTTCGTAGACCGCGCCCGCCTGCATGGTGGGGAGGATGTATTCGTTGACAAATTCATCCGTCAGATCTTCGATATACAATTTGGAGGCGCCGGTTTTGAGGGCTTTTTCCTCCAGCCCGCTGAGCTCTGCGCCCTGGCCTACATCCGCAGCCATGGCAATGACCTCGCAGCCGTAGTTTTCCTTGAGCCACGGGATGATGATGGAGGTATCCAGCCCGCCGGAATAGGCGAGAACGACTTTGTTATACTTTTTCATGATGTCTTAAACAGCCCTTTCTATGGATGCCGCAAGCGGCGGAATTGCTGAAAGTGTCTATAATTATACATACTATTTGGAAAAATACAAGGGGTTTTGCATAAATATTGCAAAAATCCTTGGGAAAATTCAAATTTAATGTATAATGGATGCGTAAAAATATACAGGGGCCTGTTTGGGGCAAAACAGGGAGGTAAGTTGCAGGCTTGGGGTTTCAATGCGGAACGATACCGCTTATAATATAAGGAATACAACGCAAAGGAACAGGAGAGAGAACGGTGAGAGTGCTTGCCGCGGAGAACATATCCAAACGCTATGGGGAGCGTGCGCTGTTAAGCGATGTGACCCTGCAAATCAACCAAGGAGATAAGATCGGGCTCATCGGCGTCAACGGCACGGGCAAGAGTACGCTGCTCCGCTTATTGGCAGGCGAGGAGTTGCCGGACGGCGGCAGCGTATTCTGCCAGCCGGGGCAACGGGTAGCCTATTTGCCGCAAAACCCGGCGTTTGCGCCGGAGGATACCGTGCTGGAGCATGTGCTGCGCTATGCAGGGCGCGATGTACAGCGGGAAAGCTACCGGGCCAAGGTGATTTTGACCAAGCTGGGCGTAACGGACTTTGGCGAAAAGACAGGGCATCTTTCCGGCGGGCAGCGCAAACGGCTGGCCATGGCGGCCGCGCTGGTGCAGCCCAGCGAAATATTGATCTTGGACGAGCCGACCAACCACCTGGATTATGAAATGGTGGAATGGCTGGAGGGCCAGCTCAAAAGCTATAAGGGCTCGCTTGTCATGGTGACGCACGACCGATATTTTTTGGACAGGGTATGCAACTGTATTGCAGAAATTGATCATGGGAAGCTGTACAGGTACCAGGCCAATTACGAGGGATTTTTACAGCTGAAAAGCGAACGCGAGGAGAGCGCACGGGCCAGTGAACGGAAGCGGCAGAGCCTGCTTAAGCGTGAGCTGGCCTGGCTGCAGCGCGGCGCGCGGGCCAGAGGCACCAAGAGCCGGGAGCGTATCCAGCGCATCGAAGCGCTGAAAAACCAAAGCGGCCCGGCCCGGGAGAAAATGCTGGCGGTAGAGTCGCTGAAAACCAGGCTGGGCAGAAAGACGCTGGAGGCTAGGCACATTGCCAAGGCCTATGGGGATAGAGTGCTGATCGGAGATTTTTCCTATATCGTATTGCCGCGCGACCGCATCGGCATCGTAGGCAAAAACGGCAGCGGAAAAAGCACGCTGGTAAAGCTGCTCTGTGGCTTGGTGCCGCCGGACAGCGGCGAGGTGATCCGGGGGGAGACGGTAAAGATCGGATATTTTTCCCAGGAGAGCGAGGAGCTGGACCCGCACAAGCGTGTCATAGACATCGTGCGCGATATTGCAGAGGATGTGCATACCAAGCAAGGGGTCATCACCGCCAGCCAAATGCTGGAACGGTTTTTGTTTCCGGGAGAGCTGCAATACCGGCGGGTGGAAAGCCTAAGCGGCGGGGAAAGGCGGCGGCTGTTGCTGCTGTGCGTGCTGATGGGCAGCCCAAATCTTTTGTTTTTGGACGAGCCCACCAACGATTTGGACATTCAGACCTTGCAGGTGCTGGAGGAGTATTTGGAAAATTTTGCAGGCGCCGTCATTGCCGTTTCGCACGACAGGTATTTTCTGGACCGTGTGACGGAAAAGGGCTTTGCGCTGATGGGCGATGGAAATATCCGGCCCTTTTTGGGCGGCTATTCCGCCTATTTGGAGGCGCGGCAGCAGGACGAGGCGCAGAGACAAGGCGGTCGGCCGGCAAAGCCTGCGCCGCAGAGAGAAAAGGTAAAGACAAAATTCAGCTACCATGAGCAGCGGGAATATGACACGATGGAACAGGAGATCGAAGCGCTGGAACAAACGCTGGATGAAATCAAGACACAGATGGCGCAGGCGGGCAGCGATTACGTGGCCTTGCAGCGCTTGACGGAAGAGCAGCAGGCATTGGAAGCCAAGATAGAACAAAAGATGGACCGGTGGGCAGAGCTGGAGGAGATGGCCCGGCGCATGCGGTCGTAGGGAGGCAATGATGGATAAGCAGGCATATTTGATTTTGCAAAACGGCATGGCCTTTGCCGGCGCCCGCTTTGGCGCGGAAGGCGAGATCGCGGGGGAGGTCGTGTTTACCACGGGGATGACGGGGTATTTAGAAGCGTTGACGGACCCCAGCTATCACGGGCAGATTTTGGTGCAGACCTTTCCGCTGATCGGCAATTACGGCGTGATCCCGGAGGATTTTGAAAGCCAAGGGCCCAAGGTGCGCGCGTATATCGTACGGGAATGCTGCCAGGCGCCGTCGAACTTTCGCTGCCAGGGTACGCTGGAAGCGTATTTGAAAGAGCAAAAGGTCATCGGCCTTTGTGGGGTGGATACACGGGCGCTGACGCGGGCGATTCGTGAAAACGGGGTGATGAACGGCATCATCACGGACAGCAAGACGCTGACGCCGGCGCAGCAGGCGCTGCTGGACAGCTATGAGATCCGCGGCGCGGTACAGGCGGTGACAACGCCGGAGGTACGGCGGTATGAGGCGGAAGGCGAGCAAAAGCACCGTGTGGCGCTGTGGGATTTTGGCACCAAGCGCAGCCTGATCCAGGCGCTGCGGCAAAGGGGCTGCCAGGTCACGGTATGGCCGGCGGGCAGCACGGCAGCAGAGATTTTGGCGGATGAGCCGGAGGGCATTGTGCTTTCTGAAGGGCCGGGCGACCCGGCGGAGAATGCGGCGCTGATAGAGCAGATTGCGCAGCTTTGCCAGGCAAAGCTGCCGGTACTGGGCGTTGGGCTGGGGCATGAGCTGCTGGCGCTCTCCCAAGGGGCAAAGACCTACCGGCTAAAGCACGGGCACCGCGGCGCCAACCAGCCGGTGAAGGATTTGGCGACGGGCCGCGTATGCGCCACCAGCCAAAACCACGGGTACGCGGTGGACAGCGAGAGCGTCCAGGCGTCGGCCCGGGTATGTAGGGTGAACGTGAACGACGGAACGTGCGCTGGCATTGCGTATGAAGGCTGGGGGGATTCGGTGCAGTTTGCCGCCACAAAGGATGTTTTGGATGCATGGATGGCGAAAATAGAAGGAGGAAACGGACATGCCGCTTTCTAAAGGGATACATAAGGTAATGGTGATCGGCTCGGGGCCGATCGTCATCGGCCAGGCTGCGGAGTTTGACTATGCAGGCACGCAGGCCTGCCGGGCGCTGAAGGAGGACGGGCTGGAGGTAGTGCTGGTCAATTCCAACCCGGCAACGATCATGACGGACAACGCCATGGCGGATAGGATCTACATTGAGCCGCTGACGCTGGAAACCATTGAGCGCATCATTGAAAAGGAGAGGCCGGACAGCCTATTGTCTACCCTGGGCGGGCAGACGGGGCTGACGCTGTCCATGCAGCTGGCAAAGAGCGGGTTTTTGGATAGATATAATGTAAAGCTGCTGGGCGCCAAGCCGGACACCATCGACAAAGCGGAGGACAGGCAGCGCTTCAAGGATACAATGGAGGAGATCGGCCAGCCCGTGATCCCGTCCAAGGTGGTAACAAACATAGACGATGCACTGGCCTTTGCCGAAAGCATTGGATACCCGGTCATCGTGCGGCCCGCGTTTACGCTGGGGGGCACGGGCGGCGGCATTGCCGATACGCCGGCGGCGCTGCGCGAAATCGGGGGCAACGGGCTTAGGCTCTCGCCCATCACGCAGATATTGGTAGAAAAATGTATTTCCGGCTGGAAGGAAATCGAGTTTGAGGTGATGCGCGACAGCGCGGGCAACGTCATTACCATTTGCAGCATGGAAAACTTTGACCCGGTGGGCGTGCATACCGGCGACAGCATTGTGGCGGCGCCGGCGCTGACGCTTTCGGATAAGGAATGCGGCATGCTGCGCCGGGCCGCGCTGGATATTGTGTCTGCGCTGGAGGTGGAGGGCGGCTGCAACTGCCAATTTGCGCTAAAGCCGGACAGCTTTGAATACGCGGTCATCGAGGTCAACCCGCGGGTCAGCCGTTCGTCGGCGCTGGCCAGCAAGGCGACGGGCTACCCCATTGCCAAGGTGGCGACCAAGATCGCCATTGGCTATACGCTGGACGAGATCAAAAACGCTGTGACCGGGCAGACGTATGCCTGCGTGGAGCCGGCGGTGGACTATGTGGTCGTGAAGTTCCCGAAATGGCCGTTTGATAAGTTCGTGTACGCCAAGCGCACGCTGGGCACGCAGATGAAGGCTACGGGCGAGGTTATGGCCATTGGCACCAGCTTTGAGCAGGCACTGATGAAGGCGGTGCGCGGCTGTGAAATCGGGCTGGACAGCCTGAACCATGAAAAGATGATGGTGCTGACGGACGATGAGGTGCGCGCCAAAATCGACGAATGCGATGATGAGCGCCTGTTTGCGGTGTTTGAAGCCATCAAGCGCGGCATTCCGCTTTCCTATATCTATGACAGGACAAAAATCGATCTTTGGTTCCTATCCAAGCTGGAAAACCTGGTGAACATGGAGCGGCGGCTTCAAAACGAGTCCTTGACGCAGGGGCTGTATAAACAGGCCAAGCACCTAGGGTATCCTGACCATACGATAGAGCGCCTATCCGGGCAGAAAATCCAGGAAAAGGCCCGGCCGGTGTATAAGATGGTGGATACCTGCGCTGCGGAATTCCCGGCCGAAACGCCGTATTTTTACGCGACCTATGACGAGGAAAACGAAGCCGCGCACTTTATAGAGGCGCAGCCTAAGGAGAAAAAGACGGTGCTGGTCTTTGGTTCTGGGCCCATCCGCATCGGGCAGGGCATCGAGTTTGACTATTCGTCGGTACACTGCGTATGGGCGCTGAAAAAAGCGGGATACGAGGTCGTGATTGTCAACAACAATCCGGAAACCGTTTCCACGGACTTTGATACGGCGGACCGATTGTATTTTGAGCCGCTGACGCCGGAGGATGTGCAAGGCATCATCGACACGGAAAAGCCGTATGCGGCGGTGGTGGCCTTTGGCGGGCAGACGGCCATCAAGCTGACCAAATATATCCAGAATATCGGGCTGAAGATTTTGGGCACCCAGGCGGATAGCATCGACATGGCAGAGGACCGCGAGCGGTTTGATGAGCTGCTGGAGCGTCTGCACATCAAGCGGCCGGAGGGCACGACGGTGATGACGACGGACGAGGCGCTGGCAGCGGCGGAGCGCATCGGGTATCCGGTTTTGATGCGCCCGTCGTATGTGTTGGGCGGCCAGAACATGATCATCGCGTTCAACGAGCAGGACATTCGCGAGTATATGGCGATCATCCTGGCCCAGCACATTGAAAACCCGGTCTTGATTGATAAGTACCTGATGGGCATCGAGATTGAGCTGGACGCCATCTGCGACGGGGAGGATATTCTGATTCCCGGCATTATGCAGCACGTAGAACGCGCAGGCATCCATTCCGGGGACTCCATCGCCGTCTACCCGGCCTGGCAGTTGGAAGATACGATGATCCGCCGCGTGGTGGATTGCAGCAAGCGCTTGGCGGTGGAGATGAAAACGCTGGGCCTGGTCAACATTCAATATTTGATTTACGAGGATGAATTGTATGTCATCGAGGTAAACCCGCGTTCTTCGCGCACCATTCCGTATATCAGCAAGGTGACGGGCGTGCCAATGGTGGATTTAGCCACGCGCGCGATGCTGGGCGAAAAGCTGCGCGATATGGGGTATGGGACGGATCTGGCGCCCATTTCCCCGTATGTGGCGGTGAAGGTGCCGGTCTTTTCTTCGGAAAAGCTGGTGGATGTGGACACGCACCTGGGGCCGGAAATGAAATCCACCGGCGAGGTGCTGGGCATTGCCAACACCATGGAGGAAGCGCTGTATAAAGGATTGATCGCAGCGGGCTACCAGATGAAAAAGACCGGCGGCGTTTTGATGACCATCCGCGATACTGACAAGCCGGAGATCGCGGAGATCGCTAAGCAGTTCCAAGAGCTTGGGTTTGCGCTGTACGCCACGCGCGGCACTGCAGCGGTGATCCGCGAGGCGGGGATGGATGTCGAGGTGGTGGATAAGATCCACGAATCCGAACAAAATCCCTTAACGCTGCTGGAAAGCGGCAAGATCCAATATGTGATCTCCACTTCCAGCAAAGGGCGCATCCCCACTCGGGACAGCGTAAGGATCCGCCGCAAAGCCGTAGAGCGCGATATCCCATGCCTTACGGCCATGGATACGGCCAGCGCCCTTTTGGACTGCCTGAAGAGCCGGTATTCCGAGGGAAGCACAGAATTGGTGGACATCAACCACCTGCGCAGCCAAAAGGAGACGCTGGAATTTGTGAAAATGCAGGGCTGCCGCAACGACTATATCTATTTCAACTGTTTTCACCAGACCATCAGCAACCCGGCGGGGCTGAGCGTGGAGCTGGCAGACCGCCATATCGGCATCGGCGGAGACGGCGTGGTGCTGATTTGCCCGTCTGAGGTGGCGGATGCGAAGATGCGCATGTTCAACCGGGACGGCAGCGAGGGCAAAATGTGCGGGAACGCCATCCGGTGCGTGGCCAAATACCTGCATGACGAGGGCATTGTCAACAAGCTGGAAATGACGATTGAAACGCTCAGCGGCATCAAGACCGTACGGCTGTTGCAGTATAACGGACAGGTAAAGCGCGCACGGGTAGATATGGGCCCGGCCCGCCTGGAAAGCGCAAAAGTACCGGTAAATTTGCCGGAGGAGCAAGTGATCGGCAGAAAGACAGAGGTGGCGGGCGGCGTCTATGAAATCACCTGCCTTTCGATGGGCAACCCGCACTGCGTGGTATTTTGCAGCCAGGTGGATACGCTGGATGTGGAGGAGATTGGCCCGAAGTTTGAGTTTGACACGCTGTTCCCTGAGCGCGTGAATGTGGAGTTTGTCAAGGTCTTGGCCCCCAACGTATTGAAAATGCGGGTATGGGAGCGTGGCAGCGGCGAGACCATGGCCTGCGGCACCGGCGCTTGCGCGGCGGCCGTGGCGGCTGTGGAGAACGGATATTGCGACAAGGATACGGACATTACGGTAAAGCTGCTGGGCGGCGAACTTATCATTCGCTATACGGAACAAACCGTATACCTGACAGGCAATGCGGCGTTGATTTATAAGGGAACCGTACAACCATAACAGCGGGGTTCCCAGGGCAAGGGCCCAAAGAAAATGCTTGTGTTTAAGGCGGCTTACTGTTATAATATATACAGTTTTTGTATATCTTCTTTATGTAAGGTGTCTTACACAACCAAGATGAATTGTTTGATTTTTTTGAACCCTATAACATTTATATAAGGAGTGATTGTCATGCTAGTGACCATGAAAGAAATCCTTGACCGCGCAAGTGCCGGAAATTACGGCGTTGCGGCCCCGAACGTCAACACCGAACTGGATGCGCGCTGCGCTCTGGAAGCGGCGGAAGAGCTGAACGCTCCCATCATCCTGGATGTGGGCTACAGCGCAAACCCGGACATCGTATTCTACGGCAGCTTTTTGACCCGCTTGGCGGAGTCTTCCTCTGTGCCGGTTGCGATCAACCTGGATCATGGCGGCAGCTACGATGAAGTAATGGCTGCTCTGCGCGCCGGCTTTACCTCCGTTATGGTAGACCGTTCCGTTCTGCCTTACGAAGAAAACGTAAAGGAAGTTAGCGAAATCGTTAAAGTGGCGCACGCCATGGGCGTAAGCGTAGAGGCTGAATTGGGCCATGTAGGCCAGGGCGATAACTATGCCGTAGACGGCAAGACCGCTTTGACCGATCCTGAAGAAGCGAAAAAGTACATCGAAGAGACCGGTGTGGATATGCTGGCTGTTGCCATCGGCACGGCGCACGGCGCCTATGTAGGCACCCCGAAACTCCACTTTGATCGTCTGCAAGAGATCAAAAAGGTAACCGGCAACTTCCCGCTGGTTCTGCACGGCGGCTCCGGATCCGGCGACGAGAACCTGCGCAAGGTCTGCCAGATGGGTATCAACAAGGTCAACGTTTGCAACGACCTGATGCGTGCTGCCTGTGACAGCGTTACCGCAGCAGATCTGAGCGGCAACGGCGCATACGGCCTGTGGGGCCTGATCCAGAAGGGCTGGAAAGATCGTCTGAAAGAGCTCATCGAAGTATTCGGTGGCGTAGGCAAAGCCTGGAAGGTAGAGCCCAAAGGCATGCCCAAGACCGGCGAAACCAACCTGGAAGAGAAATAAGCCAGCCAAAGCGGCAAACAACCGGCGTAGGAATTTCCTATGCCGGTTTTTATTTACGACTGTGCCGGACGGGGCTATAATAGGCAGCAGAAACATAGGAAAGGACGGGAAACGGCATGCAGATCGCACTGTGCTGCATCAACTCCAAATATGTGCACTCCTCTTTGGCGCCATGGTATTTGGCTGCGGCCATGGAGGGGGTAGAGACATGCGAGGTATCGGTGGTAGAAGGAACGATCAATCAAAGCGTAGAGGAGATCGCTCAAAAGATTTTGCATGACCCACCCGAAGTGGCTGCATTTTGCTGTTATATTTGGAACATAGATATGGTGCATCAGGTGATACGCTGCTTAAAGGCGCAGCGGCCCGGTTTGACCGTGGTGCTGGGCGGGCCGGAGGTAACATTCCGGCCGGCAGAGATCCTTTCCCAATGGCCGGAAGTGTCCTATGTGCTTTGCGGAGAAGGGGAGCAGAGCTTTCCGGCGCTGATGCAGGCCCTGGCGGAAAAGCGGGCGCCGGCAGACATTCCTGGCCTGGCGTCCAGGGATGAACGGGGCGCTGTTTTGCTTACGCCGCCCCAGCCCCTAAACACAACGCCGCCAGACCCATACAGCCACACCTATATGCAGCGGCTCAAGGGGCGCATTGCCTACCTGGAAACCTCGCGGGGCTGCCCGTTTTCCTGCTCGTTTTGCTTATCTGGCGTGAAGGAAAAGGTGCGGTTTTTTGAAATGGAGCGTGCCAAGGAAAACCTGGTGCGGCTGGCCAACAGCGGCGCTAAGACCATCAAATTTATCGACCGCACCTTCAACTGCCATCCGGACAGGGCCTACGAGCTGCTCTCTTTCATTTTGAACCAGCGCGGGCGGGCCTTTCCGGAGGACGTGTGCTTTCATTTTGAGGTAGGCGCCGATTTGTTTCAGCCGCGCTTTTTGGCGCTTTTGGCCACGGCGCCGCCGGGATTGATCCAGATAGAGGCGGGGCTGCAAAGCTTTTGCGAGAAAACGCTGGAGGCAGTGGATCGAAAAACCGATCTTGCCGTGCTGACGGAAAACCTGCGGCAATGCATTCGGCCGCAGAATGTGCATGTGCATATCGATTTGATTGCAGGGCTGCCGTACGAAGATTATGATACCTTTGCTGCGTCCTTCAACAGTGCGTTTGCGCTGCGGCCGCATATGTTGCAGCTGGGTTTTTTGAAGCTGCTGCACGGCTCTAAGCTTAGACGCCAGGCAGAAACGCGGGCGGAGTTTGGGTACAGGTTTTCGGAGCTGGCGCCCTATGAGGTGCAGCAGACGCGATGGCTTTCGCCGGGCGATCTGGCAAAGCTGCACGAAGTGGAAGATGCGTTGGAGCGCATGTATAACAGCGGGCGGTTTTTGCAGACGATAGACTATCTTTTGCAAGCCACGGGGTGGTCGCCGTTTGCGCTGTTTGAAGCGTTTGGCGCCTATGCGGCGGCACGGGGGACGGCGGGCGTTTCGCTGGATCTCTACACCGAGTGGATCTGGCGTTTTTTTGCCGGCCAGGAGGGCGTACAGGCAGAGCGGCTGCGCGATTGTCTGGTGATAGACCGGCTAAGCTGCGACAACACGGGACGCATCCCCCCCTTGCTGCGCAGAGAGGATAAACGCCTAAAGCATGCAAAAGCCGAGGCCAGGCAGAAAAGGCTGGGGCGGGGAAAATTGGGGGTCGCCCTGCTGTATCGGCCGTTTCGCATTGCCGTGTTTGACTATACCAAGCGGGATGCTATGACAGGCCGGTACGCTGTTGAGGTATTTTGCGATGAAGAAATAGAAAGGATGGGGAGATACGCATGAATCAGCTAGAACAAGCAAGGATAGAGATCAACAAAATCGATGAGCAGATGGCGGCGCTGTTTGAGCGCCGCATGCAGGCAACAGAACAGGTGGCGGCCTACAAAAAACAGCAGGGCCTGCCCATTTTTGATAAAGAAAGGGAGCAGGCGGTAATCGAAAAAAACCTGGCGCGCATCCATAACCAGGCATACGGCCCTTATTACCAGGCGTTTTTGCAGCATTTGATGGATCTTTCCAAGGAATACCAGGCGAAGCTTTTGGATGCATAATGGAATGAGAAGCTGATGGACGCGCGGCAGCGGACAGCGGTGAATAAAAAAGCCCGGAATTTTCCGGGCTTTTTTGGTATCGTATTCAGGCCGCATTCACGTCGGATGTCTCGCTGGGGGAAGGCGTGGGAGATTCCGAAGGGGAAGGCGTCGGCTTTTCGGTGGGGGTTGGGGTGGGCTTTTCCGTCGGCGTGGGCGTCGGCTTTTCCGTGGGCGCCGGTGTAGCGGTCGGCTTTTCCGTCGGCGCCGGCGTCGGTACCGGCGTGGGCTCTACGTAGCCATGGTACGGGTTGTTGGGATCGGGGTCCGTCGGGTCCCAGCCGCGGTACTGGGCGCCGCTGGCCAAGGCGGGCTTAGAGCCGCGCGGGCCGCTGCCGTTTACGATTTCCACAGTGGAGCCGCTGGCGACGTTGGAATAGATCCACTGCGCATCACGGCAAAGCAGACGGATGCAGCCGTGGGAGGCCTTGCGCCCCAATTTGCTGTAAGAAACCTCATTCATGCTGGCGGGGTTCTTGTTGACATTATAAGGCACCGAATGGAACAGGATGCTGCCGGTGATGCGGCTGCAATACTGCCCGTATACGCCGCCCATCAGCGAATGCCAGCGGTACTTGCCCTGAAGCTTGAACGTGCCGCGCGGCGTGGCGTTGCCGGTGCCGGTAGAGCAGATCATGGTTTTCACAAGCTTGTCGTAGGCGGTGCCGGCGTCGTTCAAGGCATAGACGCAGACGCTCTGGCTGCCGATGTATACGCGCACCAGATACCTTTTGGAAGCGTCGGCCACAGGCTGGCCGGAAGGGTTGGTGGCATCCGGCGAAGCGCTGGCGAGCGCAGGGTCGATTTCCTCCGGCGTTTCGTCCGGCGCATCGGTAATCTCCGGCGCTATCTCGTCCGTGGCGGAGGCAGAAGGCTCTGTTTCAGAGACGGGCGCGGCCGGAGTGTCTGAGAAGGCATACGCCAGCCCGCCGATGAGCGCTACGACCAAAACACCGCACAAGACGACGACGGCGGTATGCGTTTTCAAAAATTGCATTGGTTTCCCCCCAGTATGAATGATAAAGATGATAAAAGTATTATACCGTTGTTGGGAAGAAAGAATCAATAAATGTTTTGGCTTTTTTAAGGATTTTATGAATTTGTTTTCATGGGAAAAGCAGGGGCCGCCAAAAGGGCACCGTGCCCCTCGTTTTGCCCCTTTATTTTGGAAAAATATCTGAAAAAGTTGTTGACAAGGCGAACCTTCGGGCATATACTTGTAAAAAAACAAAAACGAAATTGACAAAGGAAGGACGGAATAAAAGCATGGCTCAGCTGAATACGGCAATGAACTATACCTTTTATTTTTACTTCCGGGGCTTTAGCTTTAGCGCTGGCTATTTTACTTGCGCAAACCATAGCGATTCAATGAGTTTTTGTGAAGAGAGGGCGGCCTAGGAAGAGAAAAAAGGCCCCATAAGTAGGTACAGCAAAGGAGAGCTCATTGATGAGCTCTCCTTTTTTGATTTTAGGTAAGGAGGAACCAAACATGATCGTCATTATGAAACCCATGACAGAGCAAAAGGAAATCGACAAGCTGGCGGAAAGCCTGACGGCGCAGGGCGTGGAGGTAAACCCGGTATACGGCACGGACCTGACCATTTTGGGCCTGGTGGGCGATACCAGCAAAATAGACCCCAGCCGCATCGAAGCCAACCGCAACGTAGAGCGCGTGGTGCATGTGGCGGAGCCGTTCAAAAAGGCGAACCGGATGTTCCACCCGGACAACACAGTGCTGGACATTGCCGGCCGTACGGTGGGCGGCAAAAAGCTGATGATGGTAGCCGGCCCCTGCTCGGTGGAATCGGAGGAGCAGATCACGGAGATCGCCAAGGAGGTGCAAAAGGCGGGCGCAGGCTTTTTGCGCGGCGGCGCGTTCAAGCCGCGTACCTCGCCCTACGCGTTTCAGGGCCTAAAATACGAAGGGCTGGAATTGTTGAAGCTGGCCCGCAAGGAAACGGGGCTGCCCATTGTGACCGAGCTGATGGCGCCGCATGATATTGAACGCTTTGTAGAGGATGTGGACGTGATCCAGGTAGGGGCGCGCAACATGCAGAACTTTGATTTGCTGCGCGAGCTGGGGCACACGAGAAAGCCCATCCTGCTAAAGCGCGGCCTGTCCGCTACGATTGAGGAATGGCTGATGAGCGCAGAGTACATTCTGGCAGGCGGCAATGAAAACGTCATCCTGTGCGAACGCGGCATCCGCACCTTTGAGACGTACACCCGAAACACGCAGGACTTGAGCGCCATTCCGGCGGTGAAAAAGCTGAGCCATCTGCCGGTCATTGTAGACCCCAGCCATGCGGCGGGCAAATGGTGGATGGTAGAACCGCTGGCTAAGGCGGCTGTGGCGGTAGGGGCCGACGGGCTCATCATCGAGGTGCACAACAACCCGGCCTGCGCACTGTGCGATGGGCAGCAATCCATCAAACCGAGCCGGTACGCTGCACTGGTGGAGGAATTGAAGGTCATTGCCAACGCCGTAGGACGCGAATTGTAAGCGAGGCGCAGCATGGAAACCAAGCTACATGTAAACCTGGGGCAAAACAGCTATGACATCCGCATTGCGCCGGGGCTGCTGGCGGACATTGCACAGGGCATAAAGCCCGTATACCCGGAGGGCCGCGTCTTTGTGGTGACGGATGAGCATGTGGATGCGCTGTATGGAGCCAAGGTGATGGGGTCTCTGGAAAGCGCGGGGTACCAGCCTAAAAAGCTGGTGCTGCCGCCCGGCGAAAAGACAAAGGCATACACGACGATGGCCCAGGTATACCAGGCCATGGCAGACGCCAAGCTGACGCGCAAGGACCTGCTTTTGACCTTGGGCGGCGGCGTGATCGGCGATCTGGGCGGCTTTGCGGCCGCAACCTATCTAAGGGGCATTCCCTTTGTGCAGGTGCCGACCTCGCTTTTGGCGCAGGTGGACAGCTCCGTGGGCGGCAAGGTAGGGGTAGACCTGCCGGAGGGAAAAAACCTGGTAGGTGCTTTTTACCAGCCCAAGGCGGTGCTTATCGACCCGCGCAGCCTGGATACGCTGCCCGACCGCTTTTACCGCGACGGCATGGCGGAGGTCATCAAATATGGCTGTATCCAGAATGCAGTGTTTTTTGAGGAGCTGGAGGGCTTTTCCTCCAGGCAGCAGGCCGCGGCGCACATGCAGCATATCATCGCGGTATGCTGCGATATCAAGCGCCAGATGGTAGAGCAGGATGAGCGCGATATGGGCCTGCGCATGCTGCTGAATTTTGGGCATACCATCGGCCATGCCATTGAAAAATGCCATGGCTATGAGGACTATACCCACGGCGAAGCGGTGGCCATCGGCATGGTGGAGATGACAAAGCGCACCGAGCGCCGCGGCTTGACGGAGCCGGGCACGGCCCTGCGCATTGAAAGCCTCTGCCGGCAATACGGCCTGCCGGTGCGCGATGAAAAAGCGGACTTTACGCGCATTGCGTCCGCGATTACAATGGATAAGAAGAATTTAGGCAAGACGCTGAAGATCGTGGCGCTGGAACAGCTGGGCAAGGGTGTTCTGGTGGATACCGATCCGTCTTTTTTGGAGTGGTAGACCCATGGGGCAGAAAACGATACAGCCGACCCGGCTTTCCGGCCGGGTGAAGGTGCCGCCGTCCAAGAGCATGGCGCACCGCGCCATCATCTGCGCGGCGCTGGCAGAGGGGCGCAGCACAGTGGAAAACATCGCGTTTTCCGACGATATTTTGGCGACGATAGAGGGCATGCGGCGCTTGGGCGCACGCATTGAGGATATAGGCGGCGCGCTTGTTGTCGACGGCATTGGGCAGGGACAGGCGATATGTGGCCTGCCGGAGATAGATTGTAAGGAATCCGGGTCTACGCTGCGGTTTTTGATCCCGGTGGCGCTGGGCCTGGCGCGCGGTGCGCGCTTTACGGGACAGGGCAATTTGGGCAAGCGGCCGCTGGATGTATACACCAAGATATTTGACGAGCAGGGGATTGAGACCCAAGCGCAGGGCCCGCTGCTGGATCTTCAAGTATCCGGGCAGCTGCGCGCGGGCACATTTTCCATGCGGGGGGATGTGAGCTCACAATTCATCACGGGGCTGCTGTTTATCCTGCCTTTGATGGCGGAGGATTCCGAGCTGGTCATCACCACCCACATGGAGTCCAAAAGCTATGTGGATATGACGCTGTCGGTGCTGGCGGATTTCGGCATCCGCGTGAAAAACGAGGCATATAGGCGCTTTGCCATTCCGGGCGGCCAGAAATACAGGGCAGGCCGGTACCGGGTGGAGGGGGATTTTTCCCAAGCGGCCTTTTTCCTGTGCGCCGGCGCCATGGGCTCTGCGGTGCAGGTGGAGGACCTAAAGCGCGATTCGCTACAGGGAGACAGCGCGGTGCTGGATATTTTACAGCGCATGGGCGCCAAGGTATGCTGGGAGGACGGCGCGGTGCGCTGCCGGGCCGAGGCGCTGTGCGCGGTGGACATCGACGCTTCGCAGTGCCCGGACATCATTCCGGTGGTGTCGGCGGCGGCGGCGCTTTGCAAGGGCAAGACGACGATCCGCAATGCCGGGCGGCTGCGCATCAAGGAGTGTGACCGGCTGCACGCCATCTTTGCAGAGCTGACCAAGCTGGGCGCGCGCATCAAAGAGCGGGAGGACAGCCTGGAGATCGAAGGCGTAGAGCGCTTTGCCGGCGGCACGGTTTGGAGCCATAAGGACCACCGCATCGCCATGATGCTGGCCATTGCCGCTACAAGGGCGGAAGGCCCGGTGGTCATTGAAGACTGGGAATGCGTATCCAAATCCTACCCGAATTTTTTTGAGGACTATAGCATGCTGGGAGGGAACTGCCAATGAGCGGGCAATGGGGCCAAAATCTTCGCGTATCCATCTTTGGAGAATCGCACGGCGCAGGCATCGGCATTGTCATAGACGGCCTGCCCAGCGGGCTGGCGGTGGACTGGGACGAGGTGGCGCGGGAGCTGAAGCGGCGCGCGCCGGGGCAAAACGCGATGTCTACCACGAGGAAAGAGGCGGATGCGCCTAAGATCCTCAGCGGGGTATTCAACGGCTATACGACGGGTACGCCGCTTTGCGCGGTGATCGAGAACACAAACACGCGCAGCGGGGATTATGCAGACCTCAACGACACGGTGCGTCCCGGCCATGCAGATTATCCGGGCGCTGTGCGCTATGGAGGATACAACGATTACAGAGGCGGCGGGCATTTTTCCGGGCGCATCACGGCGCCGCTGGTATTTTGCGGCGCTGTCTGCAAGCAGATGCTGGCGCAAAAGGGCGTTTATGTGGGGGCGCATATCCAGCGCATCCACGATGTGACGGATGCAGAGATGACAGCGCAGCACCTGACAAAAGCGCAGTTTGAAGCTTGGAAAGCTCAGACGCTGCCGCTGATCGATGAGAGGAAAGCGGAGGCTATGCAGCTTGCGGTGGCCAAGGCGAAAGCCGCATGCGATTCTGTGGGCGGCATTGTGGAATGCGCGGCCATCGGGCTGCCAGCCGGCGTAGGGGAGCCGTTTTTCGATTCGGTGGAATCCACGCTGGCGCATCTATTCTTTTCGGTGCCCGCCGTCAAGGGCGTGGAATTTGGCCTGGGCTTTGCCATGGCGGCGCGGTATGGCTCCGAATGCAACGACCCGTACATCTGGAAAGACGGACGGGTGGAGACCACGACCAACCGCAACGGCGGCGTGCTGGGCGGGCTGACAAACGGCATGCCGGTGGTATGCCGTGCCGTCATCAAGCCGACGGCCTCCATTGCCAAAGAGCAGCACACCGTTTCGCTAAAGCGGAAAACCGAGGAAACACTGGTGGTAAAGGGGCGGCATGACCCCTGCATTGTACAGCGCGCCGTGCCGGTGCTGGAAAGCGTGATGGCGTTGGGCCTGGCAGACCTGCTGCTGGGACATTGCCAGAGAAAGGGCTGGAACGGGCGATGAAAAAATACGCATTGATCGGCGAAAAGCTGTCGCACAGCCTTTCGCCCTGTATCCATGAGGCGGTTTTCGGCGAGCTGGATTTAGACGCCGGCTATACGCTGATGGAGATCCCGGCGCGGTTCAAAGGGCACATTGTGCAAAAGCTGTGGTATGAGGGTTATAAGGGCGCCAACGTCACCATCCCTTACAAGCAGACGGTGCTGCGCCAGCTGGATGTGCTGTCTCCGGCGGCGGAAAAGATCGGCGCGGTCAACACCATTACCTTAAGAGACGGCGTGCTGTATGGAGATAACACCGATTACGATGGGTTCGGCAAGATGCTGTCCATCAACGGGATAGAGACAGAGGGCAAAACGGCGGCCGTGCTGGGTACGGGCGGCGCAGCCAAGGCGGTGGTGGCGTATTTGCTGGATCACGGCGTAAAAAGGCTGTGCCTTGTCAGCCGCCAGGCGCACAAAAAGCCCGGGTTTGAACAGCCGGGCATCGAATGGATGGAGTATGCGGCCCTGCCCTCCCTCAAGGGGGACATTCTTGTCAACTGCACGCCAGTGGGGATGTACCCCAATACGGGCGTTTCGCCGGTGGACAGAACGGTGGTGGAACGCTTTGAGGCGCTGGTGGACCTGATCTATAACCCGCGGCAGACAGAATTTTTGCGCCTTGGGCGGCTATGCGGCAAGACCGTGTGTGACGGGCTGTATATGCTGGTGGCGCAGGCGGTGCGCTCGGAGGAGATCTGGCAGCAGCGCGCGCTGGGGGATGAGATGATTCGGCGCATCTACGACGCTTTGGACGAGCGCCTCAGCGGCCCGCAGAAGAGCAATATCGTTTTGATCGGTATGCCGGGCAGCGGCAAGACCACCATTGGGCGGCGCATTGCCAAGCAGCTGAATTATGAGTTTTACGATATGGACGATACCGTGGTATCGCTGGCGGGCAAGAGCATTCCCGCGCTGTTTGAGGTGGGGGAGCAGGTTTTCCGCGATTGGGAAACGGAGGCCTGCCGCCACCTGGCGCAAAAGCAGCATGCCGTGATCGCCTGCGGCGGCGGCGCGGTGCTGCGGGAACAGAACATGGAGCTGCTAAAGCAGAGCGGCGTGGTGTATTATCTGGACCGGCCGGTGGAGCGCATCGCGGGGGATATCCGCCTTTCGACGCGCCCGCTGTTAAAACAGGGCAAAGAGCGGCTGTATCAGCTGTACCGGGAACGGGCGGAGCTGTATGAAAACGCGGCGGATGAGATCGTTTCCAACGAAGGAGCGGTCAAACAGACGATGCAACGGCTGATAGACAGCATCAAAAGAAGGGAAGCGCTGTTATGAAACTTATGGTCATCAACGGGCCCAACCTAAACTTTTTGGGCATCCGGGAAAAGGACGTATACGGGACGATGCGGTATGAGGACCTCTGCCGGTATATTACAGAAGAAGCGCAGAAAAGAGGGCATACCGTCTCTGTGCTGCAAAGCAACAGAGAAGGCAAGCTCATTGATTTTTTGCAGCAGGCCTATCGGGAACATGTGGAGGGCATCATCATCAACCCGGGCGCGTACACGCATTACAGCTATGCCCTGCATGACGCCATCAAGGGCAACGATATCCCCACGGTGGAGGTGCACTTGTCTAACGTGCACCAAAGGGAGGATTTCCGCCATGTATCGGTCACGGCGCCGGCCTGTATTGGGCAGCTGTGCGGCTTTGGCGCGTTTGGCTATGTGATGGCGATGGAAGCGCTGGCAGCGCACAGGGAAGGGAAAAAAGCATGAAAATCGTGATTGTGGGCTTGGGGGTGATCGGCGGCTCGTTTGCCCTGGCCCTAAAACAGGCGGGGTACGATGACGTGTACGGCGTGGATACCAATGCAGAGACGCTGGAAAAAGCGGAAAAAATGGGCATCATCCGCAAAGGATGCAAGGAGGGGAAGGCATTTTTCCCGGAGGCGGATCTCATCATCCTGGCGATCTATCCCAAGCTTATCCGCGCGTTTGTGGAGCAAAACCAGGCGCTGTTCAAAAAAGGGTGCATTGTGACGGATACCACCGGCATCAAGCGCCCATTTATTCGCGAGATCACAGAGGCCCTGCCGGAGGGCGTGGAGTTTGTGTTTGGGCACCCCATGGCAGGGCGTGAGAAAAAGGGCATCGACTTTGCCAGCGCAGAGGTGTTCAAGGGCGCCAACTATCTGATTACCCCGACAGAGCGCAACAAAGAACAAAGCTTGGCCGTGATAGAATCGCTGGTAAAGCAGCTGGGATTTAAGCGGGTGCGCCGTATTACCCCAGAGCTGCACGATGAAATGATCGGCTATACCTCTCAGCTGCCGCACGCCATGGCGGTGGCGCTGATCAACAGCGACGAGGAAGGGCGGGATACCGGCAGCTTCATCGGGGACAGCTACCGAGACCTAACACGCATTGCCAACATCAACGAGACGCTATGGAGCGAGCTGTTTTTGGGCAACAAGGAAAACCTGCTGGCGGCCATCGGGCGTTTTGAAGCGCAGCTGGATCAGATCAAAGATGCCATCCAAGCGGACGATACCGACGCGCTGTGCCAGATGTTTCAAGCATCCACCCGTCGGCGCGAGCGGCTGGAGGGATAAAAAAGGACACGCGCGTCCTTTTTTCTTTTGTTGGCGGTGCATCGGCGGTATACTAGAAGTAGGAGGCGGTATTTTATGCAAGAGATCCAAACGCTGCAATCCTGGATCAGGGATTCGCAGAACATCGTATTTTTCGGCGGGGCCGGGGTATCGACGGAAAGCAACATCCCGGATTTTCGCAGCCAGGACGGATTGTATCATCAATCCTACCAATATCCGCCCGAAACCATTTTGAGCCATAGGTTTTTTATGCAGCAGACGGAGGAGTTTTTCCGTTTTTATCGGGAGAAGATGCTGTATTTGCAGGCGCAGCCGAACCAGGCGCATTTGCAGCTGGCCAAATGGGAACGCGAAGGCAAAATAAAGGGTGTGATTACGCAGAACATCGACGGGCTGCACCAAAAGGCGGGCAGCCGCCATGTGGTGGAGCTGCACGGCTCTGTGCTGCGCAACCACTGTATGCGCTGCGGCAAGGCGTATACGGCAGAGGAGATGGCCCAAAGCCAAGGCGTACCGCGCTGCACGTGCGGCGGCGTCATCAAGCCGGACGTTGTTTTGTACGAGGAATCGCTCAACGGCGCGGACATAGAGGAGGCCGTTCGGCTGATAGAAAATGCAGAGGTGCTAATCGTGGGCGGCACATCGCTGGCAGTGTACCCGGCGGCGGGGCTGATCGACTATTACAGAGGGGATCGGCTGGTGCTCATCAACCGCGACGCAACGCCATACGACAGGAGGGCAAACCTGCTGATTCAGGAGAAGATCGGCTGGGTACTGGGGCAAATCGACGCATAAAAAAGCGCCCGGTTCGGGCGCTTTTTGCATGGATTTATTGCTCTAAAGCTGGCGCAAGCTGCTCTCGCAGATGCGCTTCGTCCCCGCTTTTGCAGAGAAAGGTAAGCGTATCGCCGGGCAAAAGCACAAGATCGCCGTGGGGAATCAGGGTTTCGCGCCCGCGCTCTACATTGGTGATCAGGCAGTCCTTGGGCCAATGCACCTGGGCAATGCATTTTTGGCTGACAAAGCTGCCGTAGTGCACGGGCAGATCCAGGAAAATGCGCTCTCCGGGCTGCGCGACGCTTTGCTGAGAGGGATGGAGGTTTTCCAACAGCGATTCATACACCGGCTTGCTGCGGCAGAGATCGGCGACAAGATATGCGCAGATGGAAACCAGCGACAGACTGAGCAGCTGGGTCAAAGAGCCGGACATTTCCACGATGAGGATGATGCCGGTGAGCGGGGCGCGCACGATGGCGGTAAACATCCCCGCCATGCCCAGCAGCATGAAATTGACGGCATAGGCACCCGGTACAACGCCGAGATGGATGGCCAGCTGCCCAAACAGCGCACCGGAAAGCGAGCCCAGCACGAGCAGCGGGAAGAAGATGCCGCCCGGCGCGCCGCTGCCGTAGCTGATCATGGAAAAGATGAATTTGCCGACGAGCAAAATGACGATGAGCCCCAGCGCGTATTCGCCGTGCAGAAGCGATTCGATCATGCTGTGGCCGCCGCCCAGCACCTGCGGCAAAAACAGCCCGAACAGGCCGGCAAAGGCGAACGGGATCATCATTTTTACAGGCTGCGAAAGGGGCAGCTTTGCATAGAGGCGCTGGCTGAAGAGCAGCGTTTTGTTGTAAAAAGCGCCGAACAGGCCTAGCGCCGCGCCAAAGGCGACGAGAAGCAGGTAGTAAGAAAGGGGCAAAAGCTGTACGGGCGCGGCGGCAAAGGTGCTGCCCATGCCGAAAAACAGCTTGGACACCACATCGGCGGTAATGGCGGCCGCCATGGCGCTGAGCAGCACCTTGGGGTTAAAGTTGCGGTGCACCTCCTCCAAGGCAAACAATACGCCGGCCAGCGGCGCGTTGAAAGCGGCGGCCAGGCCGGCGCAGGCGCCGCAGGTGATGAGGTATTTCTCCTCCGTACGGTTGCGGCCCTGGAGCTGCGCGGCGCCTTTGCCGCAGCAGGCCCCGAGGAGGATAGAGGGGCCTTCGCGCCCCAGGGACAGGCCGCCCAGGATGGATAGGCAGCCGCCAAGGAATTTTTGCACGAGCACTTTCCACCAGCTGAAATCAAAATACCCCAACAGCTGGCCTTCGACCTGCGGGATGCCGCTGCCCTTGATCATGGGTTCTTTTTTCGTCATGCAGCCGACAACAAAGCCCAGCCCCAGCAGGCCGGCAAACAAAACAATCACCTGCCAGGGGCTCTGTGCCCAGCCGAAAAAGAGCCGGCAGATCGATTCCCCGTAGGACAGCGCAAAGCGGTAGGCCACGGAGACAAGCCCGGCCACAGCGCCGACGGCGATGGCCTGAAGAACAAGCCGGTAACGGTATTTTTGCGCCAAAAGCGCCCGAAGCGGTTGACGAGATCTCATACAAAAGCGCCCTTTCCAGCAGAAGTTTTACGGTTTAGTATAGCGCCGCATCGGTGGGCGGCGCAATGGGCAGGCATACAAAAAGGAGCGGTTGACCGCTCCTTTTTGAGAAAGACTGCCGTTGGTTAGTCGCGATGGCTCAGCTTCATATCCACAAACGAGAGAATAAGGTCGGTGCAAGCCTCTAGGCCGATGCTGTCGCTGTATACGGATAGGTCATAGTTTTCCGCGCGGCCCCATTTTTTCTCCGAATAGTAGCGGTAATAGGTGGCGCGCTGCTTATCGATTTTATTGATCTCGTCTCCCGCTTTGACGGGGGAAAGTCCGTATTGCTCGGTGGCGCGCTTGATGCGGCTGGCCAAATCGGAATGGATAAAGACGTTGACACAGTCTTTTCGATCGCGCAGCACATAATCGGCGCAGCGCCCGACGATTACGCAGCTGCCCTCGTCTGCAACCTTGCGGATGACGCTGGCCTGCGCCAAAAAGATCTTATCGTTCAAGGGCAGATCCTGCATGGCGGTGCTGTTGCCAAACAGGGAAAGGTTATAGAACCAATTGCTGTTGTGCTGTTCGCCGAGATTTTCAAACAGCTCGGCCTCATAGCCGCTTTCCTTGGCAGCCATCTCGATGAGCGCGCGGTCGTAAAACGGAACGCCCAGCTTTTCCGAAAGCCGCTGCGCGATCAAACGCCCGCCGCTGCCATACTGCCTGGAAATGGTGATGATTTTTTTGCTCATGATGAGAGAATCCCTCGCTTTCATACGCCTGCGATTGCAAAGCTTTTCCCTACTTTATTTACATTATGAATCGTTTATGATAACATGTCAAATAACCATATCGGACAAAAGCATACAAACCCCGCGTCTAAAAAACGGCGGGGAACGGGCTGATTGTAAACTCCCCCTGTCCTTGGAATTCCAGGTGTACAAGAGGGGTTTATTCAATTTTGTTTTGAAAACGGCGGCGTAAACAGGCGCGGCCGGCGGATCGAAACGGGCAAAGGGAGGAAAGAGTTTGGAAGGAACGAGAAAAGAAAACAAAATGGGCGTGATGCCCGTAGGCAAGCTATTGGTGAATATGTCGCTGCCCATCATGATCTCGATGTTTGTACAGGCCTTGTACAACGTGGTGGACAGCATCTTTGTGGCGCAGGTCGGCGAGCAGGCGCTGGCGGCGGTATCGCTGGCGTTCCCGGTGCAGACGCTGATGATCGCGGTATCGGTGGGCACGGGCGTTGGCATCAACTCGCTTTTGAGCCGCCGGCTGGGTGAAAAGCGGTATGAGGACGCCAACGCAGCGGCCACCAACGGCGTATTTTTATGCGTGGTAAGCTCTTTGGTATTCGCGCTGTTTGGCCTGTTTTTTTCGGAGATGTTTTTCCGCGCGTTTACCGCGGATGAAACCATCATCGAAATGGGCAGGCAATACCTGGGCATCTGTACGGTTTTCAGCATCGGCGTATTCGTGCAGGTGGCGATGGAGCGCATTTTGCAGGCCACGGGCGTTACCATTTACAACATGCTGATGCAGGGCGCAGGCGCCATTACCAACATCATCCTGGACCCCATTTTCATTTTCGGATGGTTTGGCCTGCCGGCCATGGGCGTAGAGGGCGCGGCGATTGCAACCGTTGTCGGCCAGATCGTGGCGATGGGCCTGGGCATCTATTTCAACCATAAGAAAAACCATGAGGTATCCATGAGCTTTAAGGGATTTCGGCTCAACGGGCGCATCATCGGCGAAATTTATAAGGTGGGCGTGCCGTCCATCGTGATGCAGGCCATCGGCTCTGCGATGAATATCGGTATGAACAAGATCCTGATGTCGTTTACGGCGGTGGCGGTCAACGTATTCGGCGTATACTTTAAGCTGCAAAGCTTTATCTTTATGCCGGTCTTTGGCCTGACAAACGGCATGATTCCCATTGTAGGCTACAATTTTGGCGCCAGAAAGCCCAAGCGCATCAAGGGCACCATCCGCTATGCCATCCTGTTTGCGCTGGCCATCATGGCGGTGGGCATGCTGCTGTTCCAGCTGTTTCCGGATGTGTTTTTGCGGATGTTTAACGCATCGCCGGATATGATGAGCATGGGCTGCATTGCGCTGCGCGCCATCAGCGTCAGCTTCCTGTTTGCGGCGGTGGGCATTGTGATGTCGTCGGTATTCCAGGCGGTAGGCAACGGTGTGCTGAGCATGATCCTTTCCATTGCGCGCCAGGTGGGCGTGCTGCTGCCGGTGGCGTACCTGTTTGCGCATACCATCGGCGTGAATGCGGTATGGTGGGCGTTTCCCATTGCAGAGGTCGTGGCGTTTGTCGTGTGCTTGATCATGTACCGATTTGTGGATCGCAAGTATTTCAAAAACCTGGAAAAGGGACAGGTGCTGGAAAATTTGGAAGGCATGAACCCTGTAGAGCCGGCGGTATAAATAGGAGGATGCGATGCAAAAGCTGATTTCTTGGAACGTCAATGGGCTAAGAGCCTGTATGACAAAAGGATTTTTGGAGTTTTTCCGCGACCAGCAGGCGGACGTGTTCTGCATACAGGAAACCAAAATGCAGCAAGGTCAGGCAGAGGTACCGCTGGAGGGCTATCATCAATACTGGAACAGCGCGGAGAAAAAGGGATATTCCGGCACGGCGGTATTTTGCAAACAAGAGCCGCTTTCCGTATCCTATGACCTGCATACGCCGGCGCATACCGGCGAGGGGCGGGCCATCACGCTGGAGTTTGATACGTATTACCTGGTAAACGTCTATGTGCCCAATGCGCAAAACGAATTAAAGCGCATTGAGTACCGCATGCAGTGGGAGGATGATTTCCGGGCCTATGTATCCATGCTGGATGAGAAAAAGCCGGTGGTCATCTGCGGGGATATGAATGTGGCGCATGAGGAGATCGATTTGAAAAACCCCAAGACAAACCGCGGCAACGCTGGCTTTTCCGACCAGGAGCGGGGCAAGATGACAGAGCTGCTTTCGGCGGGCTTTGTCGATACCTACCGTTACCTATACCCTGACAAAGAGGGCGTGTATTCCTGGTGGAGCTACCGCTTTCGCGCCAGGCAGAACAACGCGGGATGGCGCATCGATTATTTTCTGACCTCCGAGCGCTTAAAGGACAAGATCCAGGATAGCATCATCCATACCGAGCAGCTGGGCAGCGACCACTGCCCGGTGGAACTGAGGCTGGATGTGTAAAAAAGGCCCTTGGGCCTTTTTTTCTTAGGCTGAAAAAAATTATGCAAAAAGCAAAATTCCCTCTAGCCTATTTGGCGAAAGTATAGTATACTAACACAGTAGTACGCTAAAGCGTTATCAAGGGAGAGGATCAAGTGATGAAAAAAACGACGAAAACACTGGGCCTGCTGATGGCGGTTTTGATGCTGGGCACGCTGCTGACGGGCTGCGGCAAAAAGCAAGAAGCGACAGGCTATGTGGTGCTGGAAGAGGATCTGGGTGCAGAGCAATACGGCATTGGGTTCCGCAAGACGGATGTGGCGCTGGGCCTGGAAGTACAGGCACAGCTGGATGCCATGATCCAGGATGGTACGGCGGCAGAGATTTCCCAAAAATGGTTTGGGGAGGATATTCTCTTGAAGGATGCGGACTATCTGGAGGATAGAGCTGCGGCGGCTGGCGATGATTCCCTGCAAAAGGTAAAGGACAAGGGCACCTTGATCCTGGGCCTGGACGACAGCTTCCCGCCGATGGGCTTCCGCGATGAAAACGACCAGGTGGTAGGTTTTGATATTGATCTGGCGACCGAGGTGGCCAAGCGCATGGGCGTAGAGCTGGTCATCCAGCCCATTGACTGGGATTCCAAAGAGCTGGAGCTGGAAACCGGCCGTGTGGACTGCCTGTGGAACGGGCTGAGCATCACGGATGAGCGCCTGGCAGCCATGTACTTTGCAAAGCCGTACATTGCCAACAAGCAGATTGTGATCGTGCCGGAAGGCTCTGAGATCAAGACGGTAGCCGACCTGAAAGGAAAACGGGTTGGCCTGCAAAAGGGCTCTTCCGCGCTGGATGCGCTCAACGCAAACCCGGTGTCTAAAGAGCTGACAGAGCTGGTGGAGCTGGCGGACAATGTAACGGTATTTTCCGAGCTGAAGGCCGGGCGCATCGATGCGTTTGTGGTTGACGAGGTAGTAGGCCGTTACCTGATCAGCAAGGATGCGGAGCAGGCGAAATAATCTGCCTATCCATAAAAGAGAAATACAATGGGCTAAGTTTCCAGAGACTCTCTGGAAACTTTTGCCTGTAAAGGAGTTTTGAACCGATTATGAGTGCAGACTATCTGTTGCAGCTGTGCGGGAGCCTGGCGGGCGGGCTGAAATATACCGTCAGCCTGTTCTTCATCACGGTGCTGGTATCCATCCCGATTGGATTGCTGCTCAGCTTTACGCGCGTGGGGCGGAGCAGGGTATTGAAAGGCTTGGTAGGCGCATATGTTTGGGTGATGCGCGGCACGCCGCTGCTCTTGCAGCTCTATTTCTTCTGCTACGGCATCACGTTTTTGCCGGGCATTGGGGATTATCTGGTGATGGACCGGTTCCAGGCGGCCATCTTGGCCTTTATCCTCAACTATGCCGCCTATTTCTGCGAAATTTTCCGCGGCGGCATCCTGTCTGTGGACAAGGGGCAGTATGAGGCGGCCAAGGTGCTGGGCTATTCCAAATGGCAGACCACCACCAAGATCGTGATCCCGCAGATGCTGAAGGTATGCCTGCCGCCGGTGAGCAACGAATGCATCACGCTGGTCAAGGATACGGCGCTGGTGACGGCCATCGGCGTGACGGAGATTTTGTATTTTGCCAAGGCATCGGTAAACCGTGACGTAAACGCCACGGCCTATTTGGTGGCGGCGGCATTCTATTTGCTGATGACCTACGGGCTGACCAAGCTATTTCAGTATTTGGAAAAGAAATACAGCTATTGAGGAGGGGAGACGCCATGCATATGATCGAGGTCAAGGGGCTGCAAAAGGCCTTTGGGAGCGAACAGGTCTTAAAGGACGTTTCCTTTACCGTGGACAAGGGAGAGACGGTGGCGGTGATCGGTTACTCTGGCGCGGGTAAAAGCACGATGCTGCGTTGTTTGATAGACCTGGAAAAGGCGGACGGCGGCGATGTGCTCATTGAAGGGGAGCCGCTGATCCAAAACGGGCGGTATGCAGATGATAAGACGGCACGGCGCATCTGCGCAAAGATGGGGATGGTGTTCCAAAGCTTTAACCTGTTTCCGCATATGACGGTGATGGGAAACCTCATCGGCGCGCCGATGACGGTGAAAAAAGAGGACAAGCAGCAGGCCATAGCGCGCGCCAAGGAAAAGCTGAAGCTGGTAGGCTTGGAGGATAAGGCGGATGCGCATCCCAGCGAGCTGTCCGGCGGGCAAAAGCAGCGGGTGGCCATTGCACGCGCGCTGATGATGGATCCGGATATGCTGCTGTTTGACGAGCCCACCTCGTCTTTGGACCCACAGCTGACCGCCGAGGTGCTGGCCGTCATCAAGGAGCTGGCCAAAGGGAAAATGACGATGATCATCGTGACCCACGAGATGGGGTTTGCCAGAGAGGTGGCGGATAAGGTGCTGTTTATGGGCGAAGGGCGCGTTATCGAGCAAGGCCCGCCCCAAGAGCTGTTTGGCAGCCCTAAAGACCAGCGGGTGAAAGATTTTATCCAAAGCATTTTATAAGAAAAGAAAAGCCTTTGTGTAAAGGCTTTTTTTATGGAAAGAATAAGCGGTACGGACAAGGGTGTCTATGATAAAATACAATTAAATTTAAGAAAACAAAAGAAAAGAGAGGCGATATATATGTGGGATGGATGGATCAAGACGGCAGCTGCCTCGCCGGAGATCCGCGTGGCGGATTGCCAATACAATGCCGCGCAGATACAAAAGACCATGCAGCAGGCGGAGGAGCAGGGCGCGCAGCTACTGGTGCTGCCAGAACTGTGCCTGACGGGATATACCTGCCAGGACCTGTTTTTGCAGCAAAGCCTGATGGATCAGGCCAAGCAGGCGCTTATGGACCTGACGGCATTCAGCCATGCGTGCAAGGTGCTGACCGTCGTCGGCCTGCCGATGCAGTGGGAAGGCAAGGTATATAACTGCGCGGCAGTGGTATACCGCGGCAAGCTGCTGGGCGTGGTGCCCAAAACGCACCTGCCGAACTATGGCGAATTTTACGAGCGGAGGCACTTTATGCCGGCGCCGCGGGAAAACGGGCGGCTTTCCTGGGAAGGCGGCGCTGTGCCGTTTGGCCCAAGGCTGCTGTTTCGCTGCGAGGAGCTGCCGTCGTTTGCCTTGGGCGTAGAGATCTGCGAGGACCTATGGGTACCGGCCCCGCCCTCCGTCCGCCATGCCATGGCAGGGGCCACGGTGATCGCCAACCTATCTGCCAGCGACGAGGTGATCGGCAAGGACGAGTTTCGCAGGCAGCTGGTAGCGGCACAGTCCGCCAAATTGATAGCGGGGTACGTGTACGCGGATGCAGGCGAGGGCGAATCCACGACGGACCTGGTGTTTGCCGGCCACCACCTGATCGCGGAAAACGGCGCAGTGCTGGCGGAAAGCCCGCCGTTTGACGACGCCATGGCGGTGGCGGAAATCGATGTGCAGCGTCTGGAAAAGGAGCGGCAGCGCATGACGACCTACCCGGCCTGCCAAAGGGAAGGATACGAGGTAGTGCCGTTTTCCATGCCGATGGCGCACGCCGAGATTTCCAGGCCCATTTCGCCGCATCCCTTTGTGCCGGATGGCGCGGCGGACCGCGCAGCGCGCTGCCAGTATATTCTGAACATTCAAGCACACGGGCTGAAAAAAAGGCTGGCGCACACCGGCGCAAAGACGGCAGTGGTAGGCATTTCCGGCGGGCTGGATTCCTGCTTGGCGCTGCTGGCAGCGGCCCATGCGATGGATCTTTTGGGCAGGCCGCGCATGGATATTTTGGCGGTGACGATGCCATGTTTCGGTACGACGCTGCGCACCCGCTCCAATGCCGAGGCGCTGTGCAGCGCGCTGGGCGTGACCTTCCGCACCGTGGAGATTGCGCGCACCGTGCGAAGCCATTTTAAGGACATCGGCCATGAGGAGTCGGTGCGCAATGCGGTGTATGAAAATGCGCAGGCCCGTGAACGCACACAGGTATTGATGGATCTGGCCAACCAAACGGAGGGCCTGGTCATAGGCACGGGCGATTTGTCCGAGCTGGCGCTGGGCTGGGCCACCTACAACGGGGACCAGATGTCGATGTACGGCGTAAACGCCGCAGTCCCCAAGACGCTGGTGCGCTACCTGGTACAGTATGAAGCAGAGCATGCCGAATCCATGGCGCTTAGGGAGGTATTGCAGGATATCTACGAAACGCCGGTCAGCCCGGAGCTGCTGCCGGCGGACAAAGGGGAGATTGCACAAAAAACGGAGGACCTGGTAGGCCCGTATGAGCTGCACGATTTTTTCCTATATTACATGATGAGATGGGGCTTTTCCCCCAAAAAGATTTTCCGCATGGCCCAAAAGGCATTTGAAACGCAGTATACGCCGCAGACCATTTTGCATTGGGAGCGCTGTTTTTACCGCCGGTTTTTCGCCCAGCAGTTTAAGCGCTCCGCCATGCCGGACGGACCCAAGGTGGGCACGGTATCGCTGTCTCCGCGGGGCGATTGGCGCATGCCCAGCGACGCCAGCGCTGCCGGCTGGCTTTGCCAGCTGGATGATTTGGCAAGGGAAGAGATGCCATGCAACCAAACGGACGCCGTGCGCTGATCGTAGTGGATTATCAGAATGATTTTGTGACGGGTTCGATGGGGTTTGCCAAAGCGCTGACACTGGAGCGGCCCATCGTGGAGAAGATACATGCCGCAAAACAGCAGGGGGTAGAGGTACTATTTACGCTGGACAAGCATCCGCCTGCCACAGGGAAGGCAGGAGAAAACCAGCCGCCTATGCATTGTGTGGAAAATACGGAGGGCTGCGCGCTGTACGGTGCGGTGGCCCGCTGTTTGGACGGCACGACGCCGGCATTTGAAAAGCAGACGTTTGGCAGCCTGAAGCTGGCCAAATACCTGGAGGAGAAGCAGTTTGCAAAGATGGAGTTTGTAGGCGTTTCTACGCATTTATGCGTGCTTTCCAACGCCATCCTGGCCCAGGCCGCCTGCCCAAACGCGCGCATTTGCATAGACGCCCGCTGCGTGGCCAGCCCAACGGAAAGCGACCAAAAAAGGGCGCTGTTGGCCATGCAGGCGCTGCACATGGAGGTGCTTGCCCCAAAGGAGTGGAACCGGTGAACAGACAAGACCAAAGCATTGAACAACTCTACCAGACATTGACCAAAGCGGCGCTGACGGGAAAAAAAGGCGTGCTGCCCAAGCATCACGAGCAGCTGGACTGCCTATTGCACCCAGAGGCATATGCGCCGGTATGGCATCGGGGCGCGTGTACCTGCCGCGAGGAAGGCGCTTCCCCCTGCCAAAAGGCGTGCCTGTACCAAGCGATTCGCAGAGACGAAACGGGCAAAATCATCATCGACCCAAAGGCCTGTACCGGGTGCGAAGCGTGCATTGACGCCTGCCAGGGCGAGCAGCTGCTGGCCAGCCGGGACACGCCGGCCATGCTGCTGCGGATGAAAGAGCACACCGGCCCGGTATACGCCATGGTGGCCCCTGCGTTTTTGGGGCAGTTTGGAAAGGCCACGCCGGGGCAGCTGCGCACGGCGTTCAAGCAGCTGGGGTTTCAAGGCATGGTGGAGGTGGCGGCCTTTGCGGACATTCTGACAATGAAAGAGGCGCTGGAATTTGATGCCAACATCCATACCGACCGCGATTTTTTGCTGACAAGCTGCTGCTGCCCGCTATGGATTGCGATGATCCGCAAGGTGTATGCGCAGCTGATGCCGCATGTGCCGGGCTCGGTTTCGCCGATGGTGGCGTGCGGGCGGGTGATCAAGCGGCTGCATAAAAACGCGATGACGGTATTCATCGGCCCTTGCCTGGCCAAAAAGGCGGAGGCGCGCGAGGAGGATATCAAGGATGCGGTGGATTTTGTGCTGACCTTCCGGGAGGTGGAGGATCTGTTTGCGTTTGCAAAGATTCATCCGGAGACGCTGGCAGAGGATGACAAGGAGCATTCCTCTGCAGCGGGACGGATCTATGCCAGAACGGGTGGAGTAAGCCAAGCGGTGAAGGCGTCTGTCAAGCGCCTGCGCCCGGACGACCCCGTTCAGGTGCGCGCGGTGCAGGCGGACGGCGTACCGGGCTGCCGCGCGCTGCTGGAGCAGCTGCAAAACGGAGAAATTTCCGCCAATTTCTTGGAGGGTATGGGCTGTGTGGGCGGCTGCGTGGGCGGGCCGCGCGCCATTGTGGATAGGCAGGAAGGCGCGGAAAATGTGGAGCGCTATGCCGCCGAAGCACCGTACCAAACCCCGATGGAAAACCCGTATGTGGTAGAGCTGTTGAGACGTCTGGGGTACGAAACCATCGAGCAGCTTTTATCTCAAAGCGAGATGTTTGAACGGCACTTTTCTTGATAACAGCGGGTGGCATTGTGCCCATCGCACCCGGCCGGAGGAAAAACGAACAAGAGAAAAAGCAGCAGGCAGAGCCCGCTGCTTTTTTTATGCGCCGGCAGGCAAACAGAGGACAAACCGCGCATAGCATAGAAAGGGGGACAAGGGCGGCGCAGACGCTCCGGAGCGGTTGACAGGCGCAAAGAGCGTGAGTAGAATGTAAGTCTAGGCTAACGCTTACCTTGGATGGGGGCAGAAAAGATGACTTTGGATGAGCTACACATTGGAGACAGCGGCGTGATTGCGACGGTTGGCGGCGAGGGCGCGCTGCGCAGACGCTTGCTGGATATGGGGCTGACGCCCAAAACGAAGGTGACGGTGCGCAAAATGGCGCCGATGGGCGACCCCATCGAGCTGCACTTGCGCGGCTATGAGCTGACAATCCGCGCCGAGGACGCCAAAAAAATAGAGATTGTATCCGACAAGACGGCATCCACCAAAGCGCCGGCATCCTGCCCGCCCCATGCGGCAGGCCGTGGGCGCCGCCATGGGCATAGAGAAAAGAACGGGATTCAGGCAAACTGGCAAAAGGACGGCGCGGCCTGGCCGGAAGAGGGGAAATGAAGATGGTCTTTGCATTGATTGGAAACCAAAACTGCGGCAAGACCACGCTGTTTAACCAACTGACGGGCAGTAACCAGCATGTAGGCAACTTTCCGGGCGTTACGGTGGAGAAAAAAGAAGGCGTCATCAAAAAGGCCAAGGATGCTACGGTGGTGGATCTGCCCGGCATTTATTCGCTATCTCCCTATACGGCGGAGGAAGTGGTGACGCGCGACTTTCTGATACAGGGCAAGCCGGATGCCGTCATCAACATCGTGGACGCGACCAACATCGAGCGCAACCTGTATTTGACGCTCCAGGTGATAGAATTGGGGCTGCCGATGGTGCTGGCGCTGAATATGATGGACGAGGTGACCGCTTCGGGCGGGAGCATCGATATAAAGTGCCTGGAGGAGGCGCTGGGCATCCCGGTGGTGCCCATTTCTGCCAGCAAGAACGAGGGCGTCAGCGAATTGGTGGATCGCTTGCTGCGCGTGGCAAAGAGCCAGACGCGGCCCAAAAAGATGGATTTTTGCACCAATGAGGTGCACCGCGCCATTCACTCGGTGGCGCATTTGATTGAGGATCACTGCGCAGCCGCCGGCATCCCGGGACGCTTTGCCGCGACCCGCCTGGTGGAGGGAGACGAGCCCACCGTGCAGGCGCTCAAGCTCAACCAAAACGAGGTGGAGACGCTGGAGCATATCGCCCGCGAAATGGAGGACGCGCTGGGCATGGACCGCGAAGCGGCGCTGGCGGATATGCGCTACCAATTCATCGAAAAGGTGAGCGCCAAGGCAGTGCATAAGCCCAGTGAGACCAAAGAACAGCAGCGCTCGGTGGCCATTGACAAGATACTGACGCATAAATATTTTGCCATTCCCATCTTCCTTTGCATCATGGGCGTGGTATTCTGGATGACCTTCGGCCTGGTAGGGGCGTTTTTGAGCGATATTATGGAAACCGGCATCCAGGTCGTGACGATGTGGACGGATACGCTGCTGACAAACCTCGGCATCAACCAGATGGTGCATTCCCTCATCATAGACGGCGTGTTTGCCGGCGTGGGCAGCGTGCTGTCGTTTTTGCCGACCATCGTGGTGCTGTTTTTCTTCCTATCGCTTTTGGAGGACAGCGGGTATATGGCGCGCGTAGCGTTTGTGATGGATAAGCTGCTGCGCAAAATCGGGCTTTCCGGGCGTTCGTTTGTGCCGATGCTCATCGGGTTCGGCTGTTCGGTGCCCGCCATCATGGCCACGCGCACACTGGCCAGCGAACGGGATAGAAAAATGACCATCATGCTGACGCCGTTTATGTCTTGCAGCGCCAAGCTGCCGATCTATGCGGTGTTTACCCAGGCGTTTTTCCCGGACCATGCGGCGCTGGTGATGATCGGGCTGTATGTGCTGGGCATGGTGGTAGGCATTTTGTATGGGCTGATCCTAAAGCGGTTTTGCTTTAAGGGAAACCCGGTGCCGTTTGTCATGGAGCTGCCGGCCTACCGGTTGCCAAGCGGCAAGAGCATTACCCTGCATATGTGGGAAAAGGCCAAGGACTTTATACACCGCGCCTTTACCATCATCTTTGTGGCGACAATCCTCATCTGGTTCTTGCAGAGCTTTGATTTCCGCCTGAATATGGTGGCGGACAGCGCAAACAGCATGCTGGCGGCCATCGGCGCACTCATAGCGCCCCTGTTTGTGCCGCTGGGCTTTGGCTCGTGGCAGGCGTCCACCGCCCTGTTGACGGGGCTGACGGCCAAGGAAGCGGTGGTAAGCACCCTGGCCGTGCTGATGGGCGTAGGGGATACCACGGCGTTGACGCCGCTGCTTTCTCAGCTGTTTACGCCGCTGAGCGCATTCACCTTCCTTTGCTTTACGCTGCTGTATATGCCGTGCGTGGCGGCGCTGGCGGCTGTAAGGCGCGAGATGGGATCCCGCCGGGAGGCGGCGCTGGCCATGCTGGCGCAGACTGCGATTGCATGGTTGATTGCGTTTGCAGTACGGCATATCGGCCTTTTGTTGGGGTTTGTATAATATGGGCGTGCTGGATTGGCTGCTGCTCGCAGCGGTATTGGGGCTGGCCGTGCTGGCCTTATGGCGCTGTCGACGCGGAAAAGGCGGCTGCGCGGGATGCCAGGGCTGCGCGATGGCGGATACATGCAGAAATGCAAAGCGTAAAAGAAATGATTTTGAAAAGCATTCTATATAGAATGCTTTTTTTCTGGACGAATAGAGGGAATCCAGATAAAATAAAAGAAAAATGACGAAGTAAGCCGTAAAGATCGGGGGAGGCTTTTCTTCAGCTTAGCCGTAAGGAGGCATGTGATGAAAAGAGTATCAAGATTTGGTTCGCTGCTGTTGGCGCTGCTGCTGGCGCTGTCTATGGCCGGATGCGGGAACAAGGCTGAAAAGGAGCAAGCGCGCTTCGATGCGTTTATGGACGAGCAGTTTGTACAGGCGCTGGAGCAGGACTATACCGCAATGCACATTCTAACGCAGACACCGGAAAGCTTTGGTGTGGATAGGAGCCAGGTGACGGTGGGGCTAGGTCTGCGGTATGATGAGGAAAGCCAGAAAGCCGCGCTGCAGACACAGAAGGAGGCTTGGGAAGAGTTCCGTGGCTTTGACCGCGAACTGCTTAGGGACGATCAAAAAGATACCTATGATATCTACCAGTACCAGATGGAGCTGTCGGAAAAGCTCTGCGATGAAACGTTCGATTACTACGAGCCTGTATTTGAGAGCATGACGGGGCTACATTACCAGCTGCCCACGATGCTGTCAGATTGGCAGCTGCGCAATGAACAGGATGTAGCGGACCTGATCGTTGTAGTCAACGATGTAAAGCCATATATAGACAGCGCCTTATCCTATACCAAAAAGCAGGAGGAAAAGGGGCTGCTGATGGTAGACCTAGACGCTGTCATTGCCTATTGTGACAATATTCTGCAAAAAGGGGAAAACAGTGCTGTTTTGTCTTCGATGAACGAAAGCATCGACGCCTTGGGGCTAGAGGCGGGCAAAGCGGATGAGTATAAGGCTCAGTTGAAAAAGGCGTTTACCGAGTCCTTCCTGCCGGCCTACCAAAGCATCCGGGATACCATGCAGGGGTTTAAGGATTCTGGAAACAACAATACACAGGGGTTGGCGAAGTTTGAAAATGGAAAAGCCTATTATGAGCTGCTTTTACAAAACAGCATAGGCACGGATAAATCCGTAGAGGAAGTAAAGACAATGATGGAGGGCGCTTTGGCCGAGCACATGCAGAACATGATGTCGCTGGCTATGCAGAACCAGGATCTGGTGCTCCAATTGATGCAGGGGGGCACTTTCCAAACGAACTATACAAGCTATGATGAAATGCTTTTGGACATCAAAGAGCGCATGAAGGAGGATTTTCCGGAGGTTGGCAATTTGGACTATGAGATCAAAGATGTCAATAAGGAGATTGCTTCGGATACTGGTGTAGCCGCCTATTTTTATATCCCGGCGCTGGATGGAAAATCTATCAAACAGATGCGCGTAAACCCGAACAGCGCGGAGATCTCTTCTGTGGATACCTTTAAAACGGTAGCGCATGAAGGATTTCCAGGGCACATGTACCAATATGCCTATATGTATGAAAATATGGACTGCAACTATCGCAAAGCGATGGTGAACGTGGACGCCTATACAGAGGGGTACGCTGTATATGCGGGGTATGAAGGCCTAAAATATCTGGACGAAGTGCAGCAACCTTTGCTGGAGATATATAAGGAGGATGAATTGGGGACATACTGCCTGGTAGTTCTTTCGGATATCGGCATCCACTACGAAGGCTGGTCGCCGGAGCAATTCTCAGAGTATTGGGCAGAACAGGGAATGGCGCTGCCGGAAGAAGCCCGGGACGTGATGTATAAGCAGCTACAGGCAAACCCCTGTGCGTTTGAATCGTATTATGTGGGGTATCAAGAATTTGCGGCAATCAAACAAGCAGCAGAGGAAAAGCTGGGTGAGGCATTTGACGATAAGGCATTCAACCAAGCGATCCTAAAGAGCGGGACAGCCCCCTTTTTCATCGTGCAGCGCAATGTGGATGCGTATGTAGAGGGAGAGAAAACAGAATAACGCATGAAAACGGAAGCCGAGTCAGGCTTCCGTTTTTTGTATCGGGAAAAGGGATACGGCTTAGGACCGTTGCTATGGCGACGACGGATCAAGCCTGTTCAAAGCCGGGGAATTTATGGTAAGATAGATACAGATATATCCCCAGCGGGCAGAAAGTAAGCGCAGCAGGGGAAGGCGCAGCATAGCGCTGTATGAGAATGGAGGAACATGCGATGATTTTTCCGATGTATATCGATGGCAAGTGGTTTGAAGGCGAAGGCCGGCAGATGCAGGACGTCATAAGCCCTGGCAGCGGCGAGGTGCTGGGGCGCATTCCGCTGGGGACGCCGGAGGATGCCGACGCGGCCTTGCAGGCGGCAAAAAAAGCGGCGCCCGCCTTGGCAGCAATGACGGTATTTGAGCGGGCGGAGATCTGTTACAGGATTGCGGACAAGATCGACGAAAACCAAGAGGAGCTGGCAAAGCTGCTGACCGCCGAGCACGGCAAGCCGTACCACAGCGAAGCGCTGGGCGAGGTAGCGGCCTGTGCGCTGGCGTTCCGCGATGCGGCCGAGCAGATCAAATGGATGGACGGCAAGGTAGTGGCGCTGCGCGATAAAGATGCGCGCTGCCTGGTGACGCGCCGCCCGAAGGGGATTTTTGCGGTAATCACCCCGTGGAACTTCCCGCTGGGCACGGCCTGCCAGTATTACCTGGCCGCTGGCATTGCGGTAGGCGATCCGATGGTGTGGAACCCTGCTACCACCACGGCGGCGGTGGCAAGCGCGCTGATGAAGTGCTTTGAAGGCGTAGGCCTGCCGGCCGGCGCGGTGAACCTTGTGATCGGCAAGGGCTCTGTGGTGGGCGACGCGCTGAGCGCACATCCGCTGACCGCGGGCATCGGCTTTACCGGCTCTACTGTTACGGGCAACATCATCTGCGAGCGCGCCAAATGTAAGCATACCTCCATGGAGCTTGGCGGCGACGGTCCGTGTATCGTGTTAAAGGACGCGGATTTGGACGTAGCGGCCCAGGGCCTGATGAACGGCAGCTTTTTGAACGCCGGCCAGGTATGCACCAGCACAGAGCGCGTTTTGGTGGACGACGCCATTGCCGACGCTTTGGTGGCAAAGATCCTGGAAAAGATGCAGACCCAGTATCAGCTGGGCGATCCGTTTGATGCAAAGACCACGATGGGGCCGATGCACCTGGAAAGCCAGATCGAGATCGTGGAATCGCATATCAAGCAGGCGGTGGAAAAGGGTGCCAAGGTGGTAGCCGGCGGAAAACGGCGCGAGGGCATGCCGACGGACCGCTATTTTGAGCCTACCGTGGTAGACCATGTGCCGGTGGACTGCATGCTGCATACCGACGAAACCTTTGGCCCTGTGCTGCCGCTGGTGCGTTTTAAGGACGAGAGCGAGATCCCCGGCTTGGTGGATATGAGCGGATACCGCCTGTTTTGCGCCATCTTCACCAAGGATGTAAACAAGGCGCTGCGCATGGCAGAGCAGTACAATTTCGGCGCAACGAACATCAACGGCGCCTCCAACTATTGGGACCCGACAATTCCGGCCGGCGGCGGTGGCGGCAGCCAGAGCGGGCATGGAAGAAGCGGCGGCAAATATTCCATTGAGGATATGAGCGAGGAGCGCGCGGTTGTCATTCATTTGAACTAAACGAATTCGGACTCTGGCAGGGCTTTGGGCCCTGGCGGAGTCCTTTGCCTTTTTTGGCGGAGGCACGCGGACGAGACGCCCTAAAAATGCCAAGAAAAAATTGCGGAATTTGTGAAAAAAAGAACACGGGAGCGTTGCATTGGCCCATACATTGTGATATATTTATCACATAGTCAAAATCAGAGGCAGACTCTCATTTTTTTCAACCAATGTACATCCTTTAAGAGTAATTAAAAAACGGAGGAAACGAACATGTCCAAAAAAGTTGTATTGGCTGGCGCTGTACGTACGGCGATCGGCAAAATGGGCGGTACGCTGACAAGTGTGCCTGCAGAACAGTTGGGAACCATCGTCATCAAGGAAGCTTTGAGCCGTGCGGGCGTAAAGCCGGAGCAGGTGGATGAAGTGTTGATGGGCTGCGTAATCCAGGCGGGCCTGGGCCAGAACGTGGCGCGCCAAGCGGCCATCCACGCCGGGCTGCCGGTGGAAGTGCCGGCCGTTACGCTGAACGTAGTTTGCGGCAGCGGCCTGAACGCGGTGAACATGGCGGCGAACATGATCCAGGCGGGCGACGCGGACATCGTAGTGGCCGGCGGTATGGAAAACATGTCCGCAGCGCCGTATGCTGTGATGCAGGGCCGTTATGGCTATCGCATGAACAACGGCACGCTGGTGGATACCATGATCAATGATGCGCTGTGGGATGCGTTCAACCAGTACCACATGGGCATCACGGCGGAAAACGTGGCGGAGCAATGGGGCATCACCCGCGAAATGCAGGATGAGTTTGCGGCCCAGAGCCAGAACAAGACCGAAGCGGCCCAGAAGGCCGGCAAGTTTGACGACGAGATCGTCGGCGTGCCCGTCAAGATGAAGAAAGAGACCGTGATTTTCAATAAGGACGAAGGCCCGCGCGCCGGCGTAACGGCAGAGGGCATCGCCAAGCTGAAGCCCGCGTTTAAGCGTGACGGCGGCACAGTCACCGCGGCCAACGCCTCCGGCATCAACGACGGCGCGGCCTGCGTGGTTGTGATGAGCGAAGAAAAGGCCAAGGAGCTGGGCGTAAAGCCGATGGCAACGTGGGTAGCGGGCGCCTTGGGCGGCGTAGACCCCTCCATCATGGGCGTGGGCCCGGTGGCGGCCTGCAAGAAGGTCTTCAAAAAGACCGGCCTTGGCATTGATGATTTCGATTTGATCGAAGCCAACGAAGCGTTTGCGGCACAGGCATTGGCTGTGGGCAAAGAGCTGAAATGGGATGCGGAAAAGGTAAACGTAAACGGCGGCGCCATTGCGCTGGGCCACCCGGTAGGCGCGTCCGGCTGCCGTATCCTGGTCACCCTGCTGCATGAGATGCAGAAGCGCGATGCCAAACGCGGCCTGGCTACGCTGTGTATCGGCGGCGGCATGGGCTGTGCGACCATCGTTGAAAAATACGAAGGCTAAGACCCCGGACTTTTTAGGAGGCTTTTGCAATGAGCGTTGTACTGTATGAACAAAAGGACGCGGTAGGCGTTATCACCATCAACCGCGAAAAAGCACTGAACGCGCTGAATTCCGAAGTGTTGGATGCTTTGGATCAAACCCTGGATCAGGTGGACCTGGAAACGGTGCGCTGCCTGGTCATCACCGGCGCGGGCCAGAAATCCTTTGTGGCGGGCGCGGACATCGGAGAGATGAGCACCCTGACAAAGGCCGAGGGCGAAGCGTTCGGCAAAAAGGGCAACGATATTTTCCGCAAGATCGAGACCTTCCCGGTTCCGGTGATCGCTGCGGTCAACGGCTTTGCGCTGGGCGGCGGCTGCGAATTGTCCATGAGCTGTGACATTCGCTTGGCGTCTGAAAATGCGCGCTTTGGCCAGCCCGAAGTGGGCTTGGGCATCACGCCTGGCTTTGGCGGCACGCAGCGCCTGGCCCGCACCATCGGCGTAGGCAAAGCCAAGGAAATGCTGTATGCCTGCACGCAGGTGAAGGCGGACGAAGCGCTGGCACTGGGCCTGGTAAACGCGGTATACCCGGTGGAAGAGCTGATGGATGCTGCGATGAAGCTGGCCGGCAAGATCGCCAAGAACGCGCCCATCGCGGTGCGCGCCACCAAAAAGGCTGTCAACGACGGCTTGCAGGTGGATATGGACCAGGCCATCGTCATTGAAGAAAAGCTATTCGGCAGCTGCTTTGAGACGGAGGATCAGAAAAACGGCATGACGGCGTTTTTGGAAAAACGCAAGCCCGAACCGTTTGTCAACAGATAAATCGGCATTTAGCCCTTTATAAAAGATTGTATTTGGAGGTACATCATGAAAGTTGGAGTGATTGGCGCCGGCACCATGGGCGCTGGCATCGCGCAGGCGTTTGCAGTAACCGACGGTTATGAAGTTGTTCTTTGCGACATCAAGCAGGAATTTGCTGATGGCGGCAAGGCCAGGATCCAAAAGGCCCTGGACAAACAGGTTGCCAAAGGCCGCATGGAGCAGGCCAAGGTAGACGAGATCATGGCGAAGATTTCTACCCATGGCGATAACGAAGCTGTGGCGGACTGCGATCTGGTCGTAGAAGCGGCCATCGAGCGCATGGACTTAAAGCAGGAGCTGTTCCAAAAGCTGGATAAGATCTGCAAACCGGAAGCGATCCTGGCTTCCAACACCTCTTCCCTGTCCTTAACGGAGATCTCCAAAGGCATGAGCCGCGCTGTGGTTGGCATGCACTTCTTTAACCCGGCACCGGTGATGAAGCTGGTAGAGGTCATTGCGGGCATGAACACCAAGGCAGAGACCGTAGAGCGCATCAAAGAGATCTCTGTGGAGATCGGCAAGACCCCGGTAGAGGTAAAGGAAGCGGCCGGCTTTGTGGTTAACCGTATCCTGATCCCGATGATCAACGAAGCGGTGGGCATCTACGCGGAAGGCGTGGCCAGCGCAGAGGACATCGATACGGCGATGAAGCTGGGCGCAAACCATCCGATGGGCCCGCTGTCCTTGGGCGATCTGATCGGCCTGGATGTATGCTTGGCCATCATGGAGGTATTGGAAAGCGAAACCGGCGACCCGAAATACCGCCCGCACCCGCTTCTCCGCAAGATGGTACGCGGCGGCTTGCTCGGACGCAAGAGCGGCAAAGGCTTCTTCGATTACACCAAGTAAGAGTTCAGACGGTCCTAGGACTGTAAATTTTGATTAGGAGGAACGAGTATGGACTTCGTACTCAGCAAAGAACAAGAAATGGCACGCGGTCTGTTCCGGCAGTTTGCTGAAACAGAAGCAAAACCCTTGGCCCAAGAGATTGATGAGACCGAACGCTTCCCCATTGAAACCGTAAAGAAAATGCAGAAATACGGCTTTATGGGCATTCCGTTCGCAAAGGAATTCGGCGGCCAGGGCTGTGATTCCCTGACCTACGCGATCTGCGTAGAGGAATTGTCCAGAGTTTGCGGCACCACCGGCGTTATCGTTTCCGCGCACACCTCTTTGGGCGCAGAGCCGATCAACAAGTTCGGTACGCCGGAGCAGAAGGAAAAATACCTGATTCCGCTGGCAAAGGGCGAAAAGCTCGGCGCTTTCGGCTTGACGGAGCCCGGCGCAGGCACGGACGCGGCCGGCCAGCAGACCAAAGCGGTGCTGGAAGGCAACCACTATGTGCTGAACGGCAGCAAGATCTTCATCACCAACGGCGGCCAGGCGGATATCTACATCATCTTCGCGATGACGGATAAATCCAAGGGCACCAAGGGCATCTCTGCGTTCATCGTAGAAAAGGATTTCCCGGGCTTTAGCATCGGCACCAAGGAAAAGAAGATGGGCATCCGCGGGTCTTCCACGACCGAGCTGATCTTTGAAAACTGCATTGTGCCGAAGGAAAACCTGCTGGGCCAGGAAGGCAAAGGCTTCGGCATTGCCATGACCACGCTGGACGGCGGCCGTATCGGCATTGCCGCGCAGGCGCTGGGTCTGGCGCAGGGCGCGTTTGATGAAACCGTTGCCTATGTAAAGGAAAGAAAGCAGTTTGGCCGTTCCATCGCCAAATTCCAGAACACCCAGTTCCAGCTGGCGGATATGAAGACCAAGATCGAGGCGGCCCGCCTGTTGGTCTACAATGCAGCCAAAGCCAAGGACACCAAAAAACGCTTCTCTGTGGAAGCGGCCATGGCAAAGCTGTATGCGGCTGAGGTCGCTATGGAAGTTACCACCAAGTGCGTACAGCTCCACGGCGGCTACGGCTACACCAGAGAATATCCGGTGGAGCGCATGATGCGTGATGCGAAGATCACGGAGATTTACGAAGGAACTTCCGAAGTTCAGCGTATGGTCATCTCTGGCGACTTATTGAGATAACAGGAGGGTTAGAACCGTGAAAATTGTTGTTTGTATAAAACAGGTGCCGGATACAAAAGGCGGCGTACAGTTTAACCCGGATGGCACGCTGAACCGTGCGGCGATGCTTGCGATCATGAATCCGGATGACAAAGCCGGCCTGGAAGCTGCGCTGCGGCTGAAAGACAAGTATGGCGCGGAGGTCACCGTGCTGACCATGGGCCTGCCGAAAGCGGCGGACGTGCTGCGCGAAGCGCTGGCCATGGGGGCTGACAAGGCCATCCTGGTCACCGACCGCGTTTTGGGCGGCGCAGATACCTGGGCCACCTCCCAGACCATCGCGGCTGCGATCCGCAACCTGGAGTATGATTTGATCATCACCGGCCGCCAGGCCATCGACGGCGATACCGCGCAGGTAGGCCCGCAGATTTCCGAGCATTTGGGCATCCCGGTCATTTCCTATGCCCAGAAGCTGGAAGTCGACGGCGATTCCATCGTGGTAGAGCGCCAATATGAAGACCGTTACCATGTGGTAAAGGCCAAAATGCCCTGCTTGGTCACGGCGTTGGCAGAGCTCAACGAGCCCCGCTACATGACGCCCGGCGGCATTTTCGACGCATTCCAAGCAGAAATCACCACCTGGGGCAGAGCGGATCTGAAGGATCTGGACGATGCGAACATCGGCTTGAAGGGTTCGCCGACCAAGATTGCCAAAGCTTCCGACAAAGTAAGAAAGGGAGCAGGGGAAATGTTCACCCTGGATCCGGAAGCCGCTGCAGCGTATATCACCGAAAAGCTGCAAGAGAAACATATCATTTGATGAGGGTGGTGTAAAAGGATGAACTTGGAAGAATATAAAGGCGTATTCGTTTTTGCTCAGCAGGTAGACAACGAAATCAGCGGCATCGCGTTTGAGTTGATCGGCAAGGGCAAGGACTTGGCCAAAGACCTGAACACTGAAGTAACGGCTGTGTTGATCGGCTCCGGCGTAAAAGGCCTGGCAGACGAGCTGGCGGCCTATGGCGCAGACCGCGTTATCGTGGTAGACGATCCGGAGCTGAAAGATTACAGAACCGAGCCATATACCCATGCGCTGGCTTCTGTCATCAATCAATATAAGCCTGAAATCATGCTGATTGGCGCAACCGCCATCGGCCGTGACCTGGGCCCCCGCGTATCCGCCCGCGTAGCCACCGGCTTGACGGCAGACTGCACGCAGCTGGATATCGGCGATTTCCCGCTGGTGGCCAGAGAAGGACAGGAGCAGAAGCACAACCAGCTGCTGATGACCCGTCCTGCGTTCGGCGGCAACACCATCGCAACCATCGCTTGCCCGGACAACCGTCCGCAGATGGCCACGGTTCGCCCCGGCGTTATGCAGAAGATCGACCGCATCGAAGGCGCCAAGGCGGTTGTGGAAGAATACAACCCGGGCTTCACGCCGGACAACAAGTATGTTGAGATTCTGGATGTCGTGAAGTCCATCACAGATACTGTGGACATCATGGATGCCAAGATCCTGGTATCCGGCGGCCGCGGCATGGGCTGCCCGGAAAACTTTGAGATGCTCAAAGAGCTGGCCGATGTATTGGGCGGCGAAGTGAGCTGCTCCCGCGCTGTGGTAGACGCAGGCTGGGAACCGAAGGATCTGCAGGTGGGCCAGACAGGCAAAACCGTGCGCCCGCAGGTGTACTTTGCCATCGGTATTTCCGGCGCTATCCAGCACGTGGCTGGCATGGAGGAATCTGACTTGATCATCGCGATCAACAAGGACGAGACCGCGCCGATCTTTGAAGTGGCGGACTACGGCATCGTAGGCGACGCGCTGAAGATCGTTCCGAAACTGACGGAAGTGCTGAAAGCGACCATCAAAGAATAAGCATAAACGCGGAAAACACCGCCCAACAGGGCGGTGTTTTTGTATGCCCCCATTGCCCGGGACATATCCGAAATCCTGAAAAAGGTGTTCAAACGAAGCGTACTATGGTATGATAAACGGGTTTTAGAAATACTCGGTGGCGTTTGCAGCATATGTTTTCATGGGCGCGCTGCGCCATAGGAGGGAACGGCAATGGAAATTATCAAGGCGATCCTACTGGGGATCATTCAGGGCATTACGGAATGGCTGCCCATCAGCAGCACCGGGCACATGATTTTAGCGGATGAATGGATCCAGCTTAGCGGAGGCAAGGAGTTTGTAGATCTGTTCATGGTGGTGGTACAGTTTGGCTCTATCCTAGCGGTATTGGTGCTGTATTTTCATAAGCTAAATCCCTTTTCCACCCAAAAGAACCAAAAGCAGAAGCGCGATACCCTTTCCCTATGGGGCAAGGTGCTAATTGCTACCGTTCCGGCGGGGATCATTGGTCTGCTGTTTGAGGAAAAAATCAATGCGCTGTTTTACAACCCGACCACCGTGGCCATTACGCTGATTGTCTATGGCGTAGGGTTTATCGTGGTAGAAAGCCAGAAAAGAAAGGGACGCATTCGCTCCTTTGCACAAATGAGTGCCCGAACGGCAGCGCTGATCGGCGTATTTCAAGTGCTGGCGCTGATTCCGGGGACGTCGCGGTCCGGCGCTACGATTTTGGGCGCGGTGATGCTGGGCTGCACCCGTACGGTAGCGGCAGAATTTTCGTTTTTCCTGGCGATTCCTGTCATGCTGGGCGCCAGCGGATTAAAGCTGATCAAATATGCCGACCTATTGGTGGGCCCACAGCTTTTGACATTGTTGGTGGGCACGGTGGTGGCCTTTGTGGTTTCGCTGTTTGCCATCCGGTTTTTGGTGAAATTCATTCAGACGCATACCTTTAAGCCTTTCGGCTATTACCGCATTGTGCTGGGCGTAGCCGTGCTGCTTTACTTTTATGTGCTTGCGTAAAAATAATAAAAAAAGAGGCCGAAGCCTCTTTTTTTATTTGCGCAGCCGTGGCAATTTTTTCAAAAGCCTTTCAACGAGCAGCATCAAGGGCAGGCAGCACAGGGCAAAGACAAGGCAGACCGGCCACATGAGGCCGCTCATTACCGTAAGGCCGATGAGGCTGCGGAACAGGTGTGCGGCGGTAAAAAAGCCGGCTGTCATCAACAGACAGAGCGTACCGCGCATGGCATTGAGAGGCCAGCACACACGCCAAAGCAGCGTGAGGTTGGCAATGCCGGTGAGATATACCGAGAGCGTAGCGCATTGCGGCTCAGTAAGCCCCAAAACAGGGCCTATCGACTGGATCAGCATAACGTACAGCACGACGATGAGCGCGCCGGGGAGAGAGCGCTGGAGCACAGTGGAAAGAAAATTGCCGGTGATGCGGTCTCGGCTGGGCTCCAGCGCCAGGAAAAAGGTAGGGATGCCCACGCAAAACATGCTGATCAGCGTCAGCTGGATCGGCGTGAAGGGGTAGTTGAACGGCGTGAACACCGTAATGACGGAGAGAAGGAAGGAAAATACCGTTTTGATCAGGTACATCGACGCGGTGCGCGTGATGTTGTTGATGACACGGCGGCCCTCCATCACAACGTCCGGCAGGCAGGAAAAATCCGAATCCAGCAGCACAAGCTGTGCTACCTGGCGCGCCGCATCGCTGCCGGAGGCCATGGCAATGCTGCAATCAGCATCCTTGAGCGCCAGAACGTCGTTGACGCCGTCGCCCGTCATCGCCACGGTATGCCCGCTTTTTTGCAGGGCATGCACCAAAATGCGCTTTTGCTCCGGCTTTACCCGGCCAAAAATGGTATAGGTCTCGGCGGCCTTGGCCAGTTCCGCTTCAGAGAGAACGGAAACGTCGAAATAGCGGTCCGCGCGGGGCAGCCCCACCTGGCGCGCAATGCTGGCGACTGTCATGGGGTGGTCGCCGGAGATGATCTTGACCTGTACGCCCTCGCTGGCAAAAAAGGAGAGCGTATCCTTGGCTTCCGGGCGGAGCGTGTCGCACAGCACGACGGCGGCTACGGGCGCTAAGTCCTCCGGCAAACGATGCGGATCCAGCGGCGCTTGGCTGTGGGAAAGCAGCAGCACACGACAGCCGTTGCGTGTATGGTACTGCACGGTACGGTGCAGCGGATGGCTGGCATCCGGCAGCAAAAAGTCCGGCGCGCCCAGGTACAGCGTGCCGCGCTCTCCAAAACAGACGGCGCCCCATTTGCGCTCGGAAGAAAAGGGCAACGCCTGCGTATAGGGCGCCTCCAGCGGCTCAAAATAGCGCTGTAGGGCGGCCGCGGTGGCGTTGGCGTCCTTGGAGGCAGTCACATAAGCGCAGAGCGCCTCCCAACTGTCCCAGCCAAGCGAAGGCGGGCAGAGCAGCGGCAGCGTTTCCAGAACGGACATTTCGCCGGTGGTCAGGGTACCGGTCTTATCCAGGCAGAGCACATCCACGCGGCTCAGCGTTTCGATGCAAAACAGCTGTTGCACCAAGGTGCGCCGGCGGCCCAGCTTGACAACGCCGACGGCCAGCGAAACGCTGGTGAGCAGCACGAGCCCTTGCGGGAACATACCGATGATGGCGGCGGCAGAGGAGACAACGGCGGTTTGGATAGTCTCATCCAGCAAAAAATAGCTGCGAAGGAATAGGATCAGCCCCATGGGCAGAATGATGAGGCTGGTAAACTTGGTGATTTTGCGCAGCGATTCCATCAATTCAGAATGGAATTTTTCCGGCCGCTTGGCTTCCAGCGCAATTTTGGTCGCATAATTCTCCGCGCCCACATGCTCTACCTGCGCCACGCAACGGCCGCTGACGATAAAGCTGCCGGATAAGAGCATATCGCCGGGCTTTTTGTAGACGGGGTCCGCTTCGCCGGTTAAAAGCGATTCATTGACCTCCACCTGCCCTTGGCGCACGATACAGTCCGCGCAGATCTGGTTGCCCAGGGATAGCTCGATGAGATCGTCCAATACCAAAGCTTCCGTATCGATGGAGGAGAAAACACCGTCGCGCAGCACCCGTGCCTTGGGTACGGACAGCACGCTGAGCTTTTCGATGGTCTTTTTGGAACGGATCTCCTGAACAATGCCAATGAGCGTATTGGCGACGATGATCATCAAAAACAATAGATTTTGATAGGCGCCTACCAGCGCAATGCAGGCCGCGATGGCTACGACAAATGCGTTGAAGGAGGTAAACAAATTGTCGCTGATGATGCGCGCGGTGGATTTTGTGATGGGCTCCGGGGCATGGTTGACCTGCCCCTGTGCCGTTTTTTGCGCCACCTGCTCGGCGCTGAGCCCCCTTTCCAGCGAAGGGGATATGCGGTTTGAGGAATCTTCAGACACGGTAAAAAGCTCCCATTTCTTGATGTTGATAAGAATATATCATACGGCCTGTAAAAAATACAGTGACAATCCTGCAAATCCGGTGACAAGTTCGTCATATTCAGCCGGATAGAAAAAACGCCGCACGATCGCGGCGTTTTGTAGCGATAAATCAGAGACGACGACGCAGAATATCCAGCGCAGCCAATGGGTACGGGCAGCGCAGCTGCAAACGCTGCTTGGCGTGCGGCGCGCTTTCCACAGGGCGCCCGCTTTCATCCCATAGGGCCTCTACACGAAAGCTGGCCTTGGCATACTGGGGGGAGACGACCTCCAGCGTATCGCCGACGGAAAACTTATTGCGCTGCTCGATGAGCAGGCGGTCCTCCGCGCGGCCCAGCACCACGGCGGTAAATTGGCAGGATTGCAGATACTCTTCCGCTGTTTGCCGGGTATCCATAGGGCCGTAGTAAAAGCCGGTGGAAAAGGCGCGGTGGCTGACGCAATCCAGCTCGCGCTGCAATTCGGAAAGCGGCGCGGCCCCGTCCAGCGCCTGCCGGTAGGCATGGGTAACGGTGGCAACATAATAGGGAGATTTCATGCGCCCTTCGATTTTCAGCGAGCGGACGCCGGCCTTTTGCAGGTCATCCAGATGCTGTATCATGCACAGATCATAGCTGCTGAGGAAATAGGTGCCGCGCTCATCCTGCTCTACGGGAAAATACTGCCCGGGCCGTGTTTGCTCCATCAGCGCATACTGCCAGCGGCAAGGCTGGGCGCAGTCCCCCTGGTTGGCGTCGCGGCCGGTCAGATAGGCGCTGAGAAAACAGCGCCCGGAATAGGACATGCACATGGCCCCGTGCACAAACGCCTCCAGCTCGAGGTCTGCGGGCGTTTTGGCGCGGATGCCAGCGATTTCCTCCAGGGAAAGCTCGCGGGCCAGCACAACGCGGCTGGCGCCCAGGTCGTGGTACATGCGTGCCGTTTGGTAGTTGACGCAGTTTGCCTGTGTGCTGATGTGGATGGGTAAGCGCGGCGCGGCCTTCTTGCAGAGCGACAGCACCCCCAGGTCCGCGACAATGGCGCCGTCTATCCCCATGGCCTGATAGGCACGCGCTAAATCCGGCAGCGTTTCCAGATCGCGGTTTCTGGCAAAAGCATTGAGCGTTACATAGAATTTTTTCCCTCGCTCATGCGTATACTGAACCGCCTTGGCCAAGGTTTCCAGCGTAAAGCCGGAAGCCCCCTTGCGCAGATGCAGACCAGGGCCGCCGGCATAGACCGCATCCGCGCCGAAATGCAGGGCGGTCCGGCATTTTTCAAAATCCCCGGCAGGGGATAACAATTCCATCGTCATAGGGAGGCTCCCTTCTCCCCTTTACGGGGCAGATACATTTCATTCTATTATACGGGAGATGATAGGGCCAGGCAAGGCGGGCCGTGTCATCGGCAAAGGGGGAACTGCGATGCAGGCATGGGTGATACATATGATGGGGCAATATGGGGCGCTGGGCGTCTTTTTCCTGATTTTCATAGAAAATGTCTTTCCGCCCATTCCCTCGGAGGTCATTCTGGCCTTTGGCGGGTTTATGACGCTACAAACGACGCTTTCCGTACAAAGCGTGGTCCTGGCCGCGACTCTGGGCTCTGTGGCGGGTGCGTTGGTATTGTACGGCGCCGGGCGCTGGGTGGGGCAGGAAAGGCTGAGCGCCTTTGTGCGGCGGTATGGAAGGTATTTGGGGCTGAAAGAGGAAAACGTGCAAAGGGCGATGCGCTGCTATCGACGGTACCAGAAAAGGACAGTGTTTTTCTGCCGGATGGCACCCATTGTGCGCAGCCTGATCTCCGTACCGGCGGGCATGGCGCGTATGCCCATGGGGCCGTTTTTGCTGCTGACCGCGCTGGGCTCCGCCCTTTGGAACACGGTGCTGGTATGTGCCGGGCGGGCGCTGGGCCATGCCTGGAGTAGCATCGGTGCGTTTATGGATACCTATGCAGTGCTGCTGTGGGGCGCGCTGGGGCTGCTGTGCGCAATATGGCTGTGGCGCAGGAAAAAAAGGAGCATCCGGCACCGGCATGCTCCTTGGAAAAAGCAGGGATAGCGTTACGACAGCGTGCGGTAATACAGCCCCTTGGTAGCGGGCGTATCCAGCGGCAGGCCGTGCCGGAAGGCGGAGATCACGGCCCGGCAGCGTTCTTGTGTTTCAAAGGTAAAATACAGCGTTTCAAATTGCGCGCCCTTTACGCGCCGACAGCCGGTATAAAGCGGTACGCTGTTGAATAGCTGGGTATAGCGGCGGTGATGGCAGGCGGCCTGAAACCGGACGCCTTTGCGGTCGGTAAGCCGGAAATGGCCGGGGCAGTCCCCGCAGCCGCTTGGCGCGCGGCCGGGACAGGCGCGAAATACCATCAGCGGCAAAAACCCATACGCCAGCACGCCGCCCGGCACCTGCGGGACAAGGCGGGCGTTGAGCTCATAGGAAATCGTTAAATCGCAAACACCCAAAGAATGGTAAAAGGCCGCTGCTTTTTGGTTGAGGATATTGAGCTGCGCATCCCCCAACAGCGTAAAGGGAGCAGCCTTTTGCGCCAGGGCCAGCGTGCCAAGGTTGCCGCCGATGACCTGGCGCAGCCCGGAAGCGTAGAGCGCGGATAAACGCGCAGAGAGCGCTTGCTCCTCCCCTGGAAACACCAGAAGCGGCAATTCGCCCACCAGCTTGGCGCTGCCAAGCTGCAATGTCTCCGGGTGTGCTTCGATCTCCTCAAGAGGCAGGATGATTTTTTCTGCATCAAGCAGCCCGTCTTTCGGCATTTGCGCGGCCTTGGCAAAGCGAAGCCGCAGCGCCGGCGCATCACAGGCAGACGCGCCGGGCTCAATGCGGCAGGCTTTTCGGTCAAAGACGTGAGGATGAAGGGCGCCGCGCTGGGCGGCCAAGCCCTCCAGCGCCTGCTTGCGCAGCGCATTGAGGCTGGACGTAGGCAGCATCAGCCCGGGCTCGATGCGGCAGGAAAGCGAATGGAGAAAATACGGCGTGCCGCCGGTCTTTTGCAAACTGGCGCGGGCGCTTTGCTCGTCTGTGGGCCTGGTACGGGCGGTTTCGGGTACGGGTCCCTGCACGGTCTGGCGATGGCCGTCGCCGTCGGAGACGCACAGGCATGCCGGCCGGCCCGGGGAAAGCTCCAGAGACATATCCACGCCTACGCGCGGCGTTTCCTTATGATAAAGGCGGGCCAGGTCGGAGAGCACAGCGCTGGCGCTTTGCACGTCCTCTTTGCGGCGGATGCCGAACATGGACAGATCACGGCGGCCTGCCAGGTATCCGTCGGTAAACCCGCTGCGGGAAAACACAGCCTGCAGTTGTTGAAGATTTGGGGTCTGCCCATCCAGGGCCTGACGATAGGCGGTGGTGGCTGCGGCGACGTATTCCGGACGCTTCATGCGGCCCTCGATCTTAAACGAGGCCACGCCGGCCTCCGATAAGGCGCGAATATGGCGCACAGCGCATAGGTCCTTTAAGGACAGCGCATGGCTGCGGCCGCGGCAGCGGAAATCCAGGCGGCAGGGCTGGGCGCACAGGCCGCGGTTGCCGCTGCGCCCGCCCAGCATGGAGGACAGCGTGCATAGGCCGGAAACGCTCATGCACAGAGCGCCGTGCACAAAGACCTCCAGCTCGATGGAGCAATCGTTTGCAATGGTGCGGATCTCTTCAACGGACAACTCACGCGCCAGCACGGCCCGGGCAAACCCCAGCCGTTCCAAGGCCTGCGCGCCTGCCAGGTTATGGATGGCCATTTGGGTGGAGGCATGCAGCGGCAGAGAAGGGCAGGCTTCCCGGATGGTTTGCGCCACGCCAAGATCCTGCACGATGACGGCGTCCACGCCGCTTTCCGCGATATGCTGCAAGGTATCCAAGAGCTGCGGCCATTCAGGGTCCGTGACCAGGGTGTTGACGGTAACATGCACCTTGACCCCGTGCTCATGGCAATAGGAAACGGCCTGGGGCAGGCCAAATGCCCCGAAATTCTGCGCATTGCGCCTGGCATTGAACCCTTTGGCGCCCAGATACACAGCGTCCGCTCCGCAGCGTACCGCTGCCAAAAGCTGTTCCGGGCCGCCCACGGGCGAAAGCAGTTCCGGCATAGGATGTATGGCCTCCTTTGTAAACATTAACTAACATTATACCGCACAATGGAGCAAAAAGGGCAAAGAAAAAAGCCCTTGAAAAAGGGCTTGCGGGCGGTTAGGCTTCGGGCAGGCCGAGCACAAAATCCCGGATATCCTGCACTTCCTTGAGAAGCGGCACGCCGATGATCTTGGCCAGCACCTGGTTGAGCTCATCGTATTGGTTGCCGGTGACGATGATTTCATCGTAACGATGCTCCTCTAAATCGTGGATGCGCTTGTCCAATTCATCTAAGATCTGTTGTTTGAGTGCGTTATGCATGACTATGGCCCTCCTATTGGGAATTCGTTTTCCCTAGTGTGCGCCATGCGGGCTGTTTTTATACCCTGTGCCTGGCGGCTAGGGCAAAAGCACAAAATGCTCCGGCGCAATCTCGCGCCATGTGAGGGACGAATGGGCCTGGAAAAAGGCATCGGCGTCAAAAGACAGACGCTGCTGGGTTTTGGCGATGGCAGGGTCCGGCACATAGACGGCGGAAAGAAGGGCTTTTGTATAGGGATGCTGCGGGCGTTCGCACAGCGCATGGGCGGGCGCCAGCTCCACCAGCCTGCCGCGGCACATCACGCCGATGCGGCGGCTGATATGGCGCACCATGGAAAGATCATGTGCGATGAACACCAGCGAAACGCCCTGGGCCTGGCACAGCGATTGAAACAGGTTGACGATCTGCGCCTGCATCGAAACATCCAGCGAGGCGATGGGCTCGTCTGCGATGATGAGCTTGGGAGACAGGGCCAGAGCGCGGGCGATGCAGACGCGCTGGCGCATGCCGCCGGAAAACTCGGCCGGATACTGATCGTACAGCGCAGCATCCAGCCCTACCTGCGCCATGAGGCGCAGCGCCGTTTCGCGCCGGCTTTGGCGCGTGCCCTCGCGGTGGATGGCAAGCGGCTCTTCAATGAGCGCGCCGATGGGCAGGCGGGGATTCAGGCTGGCCATGCTGTCCTGAAACAAAAATTGCAGGGTATGGGCGATGTGCTTTCGGTGCCGGGCATAGACCTTGGGCCGAGAAATTTCCAATTCCTCCAAAAAGACCTGCCCGGCGGTGGGGCGGTACAGCCCGGAAATGGTGCGTGCCAGGGTGGATTTGCCGGAGCCCGATTCCCCGACCAGGCCGAAAATTTCGCCGGGGGCCAGGGAAAAGGAAACGTCGGAGACGGCGCGCAGCGCTTCATGCCGGGACAGGGAAAACGCCTTGGTAAGATGCGAGACACGGAGCAATGCCTCAGCCATGGTTTTTCACCTCCCGGGCCAGCGGGCAGGGCACTTCGGGGGCCCTGCTGTCCAGCAGCCAAGTGGCGGCGCTGTGCGTAGGGGTGACGGCAAACATCGGCGGCTGCTCTTGATAATCAATGGCCAGGGCATAGGGATTGCGCTGGGCAAAGGCGTCGCCGATAGGCGGAGCGGACAGATCCGGCGGCATGCCGGGGATGCTGTACAGCGGCCGACCCTCTGCGCTGCGGCCGGGCAGCGCACCCAAAAGGCCCCAGGTGTAGGGATGTCTTGGGTCGCGGAAAATTTCCTCTACCAGGCCGGTCTCTACGATTTTGCCTGCATACATGACGGCTACGCGGTCCGCCATTTTTGCCACCACGCTAAGGTCGTGGGTGATAAAGAGGATGGAAAGGGAAAGCTGCTTTTGCAGCCGCTGCAAAAGCTCTAAGATCTGCGCCTGGATGGTTACATCCAAGGCCGTGGTAGGTTCGTCGGCAATGAGCATCTTGGGATGGCAGGCCAGCGCCATGGCGATGACGGCGCGCTGGCGCATGCCGCCGGAAAAATGGTGCGGCACTTGAGCGAACCGAGCTTCAGGATGGTCCAATCCGACGGTTTCCATCCAAAAAAGCGCACGCGCCTTGGCCTCTTTCTTGGAGATCTTTTCGTGCTGTAAGATGACCTCCATAATTTGTTTGCCGACAGGCATCGTTGGGTTTAGCGAGGTCATGGGATCCTGAAAGACCATGGCAATCTCGCTGCCACGAATACGGTCCATTTCTTTTTCGGAAAGGGCGGTAAGATCCTGACCTTGGAAAAGAAGCTTGCCATTGCTGATGGCCCCGCTATGCGGCAAAAGGCGCAAAATGGATTTGCACAGGACGGATTTGCCGCAGCCCGATTCACCAACAATGGCAAGCGTCTCTCCCTCATAGAGGGAAAAGGAGACGCCGCGCACGGCCTGAACGGTGCTTTGCGATGTATGAAATTGGATGGATATGTTGTCCGCTTGCAGCAGCGCGCGCATACCGGCGCCTCCTTTCTTTGATGCTGTTTGGCTGATTATGACGCGCTGAGCGTCCAGTCTGCGATGTTCCAGAAAATGCCGACGCCATGATGGCCCAAGACGGTATCCGGCGTGATGCCCTGGATGTTGGATCTGCCGACATAGATGGCGTCTACATAAGCGATAAAGGTGAAGGGCATCTTTTCGGTAAGCGCCTGCTGGAATTGCTGGTAATATTCCTTGCGCTGCGCATCGTCGTCGGTTTCCCGCGCTTTTTTCAAAAGCTCGTCGACCTTATCGTAGGAATAGCCGCTGTAATTGGCGCCCTTGTCCGTACCAAAGACCTTATAGGTATGGTCGTCCGGGTCAAACGGGCTGCCCCAGCCGATGAGATAGGCCTCCTGGCCTGCCCAATCCGTTTCCGCATTGACGGCCACGGTAGCGTCCACGCCGATGGCTTGCAGCTGCTGGGCGCAGATGGTGGCCATGTCGATGCGGACCTGGTCCCCTTCGCCGCAGTTGATCTTAAAGGAAAGGCGGGTGCCGTTTTTCTCGTAGACGCCGTCGCTGCCCTTTTGCCAGCCGGCCTTTTCCAGCGCCTGCTGGGCCTTTTCGGGGTCATAGGAAAACTTTTCCATATCAGGGTTGTTATACGGCCCCATTTGCAGCGGGGAATAGGCTACCTCTCCTTGGCCGAGCAGCACGCTGTCGATGATGGCCTGGCGGTCGATGGCATAGCTGAGCGCATTGGTCAGCTCGGGGTTGTTTTTGAACAGGTCGTTGTTAAAGTTATACAGAATGCCCCGGTAGTCGGCGGTTTTCATATCGTAGGTGGTAAAGCCCTCCGCGCCTGCAAACTGCTGGGCGTCCTCCGGGGTCACCTGTGCCAAATCCACCTCGCCGCTTTTGAGTTGTAGGGCGCGGGTTTTTTCGTCCGGTACGATTTTGAAAATCACGGTATCGATGGAGGGCACGCCGCCGTAATAGTCCTCGTTTTTCTCCAGCGTGATGCTCTGGCCCACATCCCAATTCGTCAGCTTATACGGGCCGGTTCCCACCGGCTTTTGGTTAAATTCGTCGGTGATGAGGTTTTTACCTTCCAAAAGGTGCTGCGGCAAAATGCCGACGGTCAGGTAATCCAGCATGGCGACGTTGGGCGCCTTTAAGCCCAGGACAAAGGTATAGTCGTCCAGGGCTACCATGCTGATGATATCCTCATAGTTGGAGGCGATTTCCGATTGGTTTTCTGGATCCAAAATTTCCGTTAAGGTAAAGACGACGTCGTTTGCGGTAAAGGGCTCGCCATCGTGCCAGGTAACATCCTTACGGAGGTGAAAGGTGTAGGTATAGGCATCCTCGTCGTATTCCCAGCTTTCCGCCAGCGCGGGGACGACCTTATTGTCTGCATCGTGCGCCGTTAGGCCGGAAAAGATCAGGGAATTGATCTCGCCATGCTCATACAGGGCGGGGTTGATGCTGGTATAGTCGCCGCTGGCGTATACCAGGGTGTTGTTTTGCGCGGCGTCCGGGCCGCTGGTGCCGGCTGAGCCGCAGGCAGACAGCATCAGCATCGTACAGACCAGCAGCAGCGCCAAAAAGGCAGTGCGTTTTTTCATCATAGTCTCTCCCTTACAAAAAATTTTATAGATTGCTGCATCGCCGGTGGTTGGCCTTTCGGATATAATGTCCGATGTTGGTGATGCAGACCAACGTGACGACAAGAAACAGGCCGGGAATCAGAATGAGCCACCAGTTGTTGGATAAAAGTGCCCGGTCCGCTTGGCTCAGCATGCTGCCCCAGGAGACAGTTTCAATCGGCAGGCCGATGCCGAGAAAGCTGAGCGTAGACTCCGTGCCAATGGCGGATCCGATGTTTGTGACCACCATAAACATGATGGAGGAAAAGAAATTTGGCAACAGATGGCGGCGTAAGATATAGAAGAACCGCCCCCCCATGAGCCGCGCTGCCAGGATGTATTCGCTGTTTTGGATCTGGCGCACCTCGGTACGTACGACCTTGGCGATATTCATCCAGCTGGTGAGCCCGATGATGCAGGCAATGGCCAGGGGGTTGGATTGGCCGATCATAGCCTGCAAAAAGATGATGACGAGGATAGACGGGATGCTCATGGCCATTTCGGCAAAGCGCATCAGCGCATCATCCAGCCACGCGGGGGCAAAGCCGCTGATACAGCCGTATACCACAGCGATGGCGGTGGAAACCGCGGCAGCCACAAACCCAATGAACAGCGAAATGCGGCCGCCGTACCAAATCATCGAAAAGATGTCACGGCCCATGGGGTCCGTGCCAAAGAGAAATCCGCCGCCGGGTGGCTGGCTGATGTGTGAAAGATCCAGGTAGGTGGGGTCTTTGGGGATAAAGCATTCGCAGAAAAGGCAGCCCAAGAGGATCAGCCCTAAGAGGATAAAGGATAGATACGGGACCTCGGAGGCAAACCACCGGCGCTTTTTCGGCGGCAGGGCCTGCGTTTGGGCGGGGCGGGGGCCGACTAATTCAAAGCCCTGGGCGGGGGTGTCCATGCTGTGTTCCCTCCTTCCCGCTGCATGCGCGGATCGATCCTGTCCTGCAAAAGCTGCGCAATGAGATTGGAAAGGATGACCAGCGCGCCCGTAATCAAGCATAGAATCATCAACAGATTATAATCGTGGTATTTGGCGCTTTCAAAGCAAAGCGAGCCCAGCCCGGGATAGGCAAAGACCTGCTCTACGATGTAGGTGCCGCCCAGAATATGCGGAATGGAAATGGCCATTAAGCTCAGGTAGGTGGGCAGGATATTGCGCAGACAGTGCCGGTATACGATGCGCCGCCGGCCCAGGCCCTTGGCCTTGGCAAGCAATACATAATCCTGCCGGATCTCCTCCATGAGCTTGTTGCGCACCATATAGGCGTAGTACCAAAGATGGCTGAGCACCAGCACGGTAAGCGGCAGAACCAGATGGCGCAGACGGCTGAGAAAATCGCCCGCCTTGCCGATGGCATAGGCGCCGCTGGAGGGGAGCCAGCCGAGATTGACGCTAAAGATCAAAATCAGGACAAGAGAAACCCAAAAAGAGGGGATACAATTTGTGATGGTGCCGATCTTGCAGATGAGTTTATCCACAAAGCGGTCCTCATGCAGGGCGCAGAACACGCCGAGGAGCAGCGCCAGGCCAAAGGTGCATACATAGGCAAGGCCGCCTAAAAGCAGGGTGTTTTGGTACATGGAGCCGATGACGGCGGTGACGGGCTGCTTGTACTTAAAGGAAATGCCCCAATCCCCCTCAAAGGCGTTTTGCAGCCAGATGCCGTACTGCTTGTAGATGGGCTGATCCAGGCCAAGGCTATGGATGGCTGTTTCGCGTTCCTGCGGGCTCATGCGCTCTACGCTTTCGCCGTAATAGGAGCGCAGCGGGTCGCCGGGCGCCAGGCGGGCCATATAGAAAACGGCCAGCGACAGCAAAAACAGCACAACGATGCACTGTGCCAATTTTTTTACAATGGTCCCCAACAGGGTAAGCGCACGCGGCCGCATCCAAAATCCTCCAAACAGAAATAAAAAAACCACGAAGAGCAGCCCTTGCCAGGCTGAAACATCTTCGTGATGCATTGACAAACGATATAAATGAAACAAACAAGCCGCCTTCTGGCGAAATGCAGAGGCTTCCTGCCCCATGTAAAAATTACTTTATCACAAAAAAGCGAGAATGTAAAGGGCGCGTTTAGCCGACAAGGCGTTTGATTTCTGCCAGCGCATCGTCGAGCAGCCGGCCGATGGGCTGGTCTTTGACGCCGGCGATGTGGGCATGGCATTTGGAAACGGGGATCAACACCTTTTCCGCCTCGCTGGCGGATACCGCGGCGGCGATGGCGGCGCTGACCTCGCCCAGCATAGAGCCGACGAGCACCAGCCCGATGGGGCCGACGATCACGTCCGCATGCGCGCAGTTGTAGCAAACGGCGCTTTCCCCTGTGGCGCCGCCGTCTGCCCCTGCCTTGACCATGGCGGCCGTGGCAATGGCGTTGATGCCGACGCCCAGCACCTCGTGCTGCGGGCATTGTTTTTTGAGCTGCTCGACCAGCGAACGGCCGATGCCGCCGCCCTGGCCATCAATGACGATGATGCGCATAAATAGCCTCCTTTTGCTGTATGTAGTGTACCATACTTTGCCCTTATGGCGCAAAGGGCCCGGAAACCAAGGCGCACGGCGGAAAAATATAGTATAATATCGATAGAAACGCGGGCACGCTGTGCTGGCCTGCGGGGAAAGGATGAAATAAGCAAGTGGAAATGCGAGAGATACAGGGCGTAGCGCTGGTTGCCAACGAGGATACCATCCTACGCCAATTTTCGGAGGAAAAGCAGCGTTTGATGGATTTTCAAGACGATCTGGAGGACATCATCCCTACGCTGCTCTCCGCCAACGGCATTGAGGTAGCGAATATTTCCTTCCGCATCAAAAACGAGGATTCGTTGCGGAAAAAGATACAGTTTAAGCGCAAATACCAACAGCTGACCGATGTAACGGACCTAATCGGATGCAGGATCGTGACATTGTTTGAGCCGGATATGGAGCGGGTGCTGGAGGTTTTGTCTCGCGAATTTGAGATGATAGAGCTGGTGGACAAGCGTAAAAAGAGCCTAGAGGGGTACATCGATTTTGGCTACAATTCCATCCATGTGATCCTGCGGTTTTCCGATGCCCGCTGCCAGCTGGTGGAATACCAGCGCTACCGGGACATCAAGTTTGAAGTGCAGATCCGCACGGCGCTACAGCATGCCTGGGGGGAAATTGAGCATGGGCTGGGCTATAAATCCAACTTTGAAATTCCGCTTTCCATCCGGAGAAAGCTGACAAGGATCGCGGCCACGCTGGAATTGATCGACGAGGAATTCGAGGTGATCCGCCAGGAAGTAGCGCAATATAACCAGAGCATAGATAGGATTGAAAAGGTTTTAAAAACGGACATCAACAAAAATACGCTGATCCAGTATTTTGAAACCAGCAGTCGGACCCGGGAGTTTAGCAGCCACGCCAAATCGCAGTACGGCTTGGAGGTAAGCCGGGACGATGCGTTTATCAGCCGGCTGAAGATCGTGCAGCGGTTGCAGTTTTTGGGGTTCCGCTATATCCACGAGCTGGATGCGTTTATTGAGGAAAACCTGGAAGGGCTCAAGGCGCTTGCGGAGAAATGGATTGAAAAGGCACGGCCCAAGGTCATCAACGAATATTCCATGCTGGTGTATGTGATTCTATTGGCCTCGGCCAAGGATGCCGCGGAGATGTACCAGGAGCAGGGCCCGATCCAAGGTTTGCAGAAGGCGATAGAGCGCATCCAATAAAATAGACCGCAGACTGCGCTGCGGCCTCGGGTGCTAGACTTGGATCTTGGAAATGTCCTTTGGGTTTTTCAGCGGATCGCCGGCCGGCGTTTTCTTGGGTGGTTTTTTAGCCGGTTTGCTGCCCGTGTCCGCATAGATTTCGCGATACAAGCGCTTCACCTCCTGCTGTTAGTATGGGGCGGGCACGGCAGCGCTATGCACAAAAGAAAATGAAAGCAAACCGCTAGTGTAAATCGTCAAAGTGCGGTATAATACTATTTTGTGGGCCTGCCGTCAACGGCAGACAGGCCCTTGGGCAAATGTTCGCCGTTGAGAAATGGAGCACCTTTTATGTCAAAATCGATCGGAACCGTGGTAAGAGGCGTGCGCACGCCCATCATCCGGCAAGGGGATGACCTGGTCAAAATCGTCGTCGATTCCCTGCTGACGGCGGCCCAGAGCGAAAACATCGAATTTCGCGACCGCGATATCGTAGCGGCCACAGAGGCCATCGTGGCAAGGGCACAGGGCAATTATGTGTCGGTAGACGAGATTGCAGAGGACATCAAGGCTCATTTCCCGGAGGGCCATATTGGGGTGATTTTCCCGATTTTAAGCCGCAACCGGTTTTCTATCTGCCTAAAAGGCATTGCCAGAGGCGCCAAAAAGATTACGCTGATGCTGAGCTATCCATCCGACGAGGTGGGCAACCACCTGGTCTCGCTGGATGCGTTGGATGAAAAGGGCATCAACCCCTATACCGATGTGCTGACCGAAGCGCAGTACCGCCAGGCATTCGGCCGGGTGGAGCATCCCTTTACCGGCGTAGATTATATTGAATATTACAAAGAGCTGATCCAGGGCGAGGGCGCAGAGGTGGAGATTATCCTGGGCAACAACGCCCAAGACATTCTGCCCTATGCCAAGGACGTGCTGGCCTGCGATATCCATACCCGGGCGCGCAGCAAGCGGCTGCTGCTGCAAAACGGTGCGCGCACGGCGCTGGGCCTGGATGATATTATGACAAAGCCGGTAGGGGGCAGCGGCTTTAACCCCACGTATGGGCTGCTGGGCTCCAACAAGGCGACGGAGGAGACGGTAAAGCTCTTCCCGCGCGACTGCGAGGCCTTTGTAAAAGCTGTGCAGGACGAGCTGCTGGCAAAAACCGGCAAGCATATCGAAGTGATGGTGTATGGCGACGGCGCGTTCAAAGATCCGGTCGGCAAGATCTGGGAGCTGGCGGACCCGGTGGTATCCCCGGCCTATACCAGCGGCCTGGAGGGTACGCCGAATGAATTGAAGCTCAAGTATCTGGCGGACAACGATTTCGCAGACCTTAAAGGCGACGAGCTCAAGGCCGCAATAGAAGAGGCCATCAGAGAGAAAGATGAAGACTTGGTGGGACAGATGGTTACGGAGGGAACTACTCCGAGAAGACTCACAGACCTGCTGGGCTCTCTGTGCGATCTGACCTCCGGTTCAGGCGACAAGGGAACGCCGTTCATCTATATACAGGGATACTTCGACAATTATACGGATTAAGACCGCAGATAGAGATTTTAAAAAGGGCAAATACCTCGGGCGAGGCATTTGCCCTTTTAGCATGCGGCGGCGTTCAGGCCGCAATTTAAAAAGAATTTACATGTATTTTATAAATGCGCGGTTTAATAAATCAGTCGTGATTATATAATAAAAGTATGATAAAAAAGGAGAAAAAATCATGACATACGGAGTGATAGACGTGGGCTCGAACACCATAAGGCTGTGTATATACGATGTGGAGGACGGCCGCATAATACCGCTTTTTAGCACCAAAAATACCGCGGGGTTGATTGACTACATAAACGACGGCGAGCTGAGCAAAAAGGGCATAAGAAAGGCCTGCGCCGTTCTGGAAGGATACAAAGAAACAGGAAAAAAAGTCGGCATAGACCACCTCTTCGTCTTTGCCACGGCGTCCTTGAGGAACATTTCCAACAGCCGCGAGGCCGTGAAAAAGATCCAAGAGACCACCGGACTGACCATAGACGTACTGAGCGGAGATGAAGAAGCCAGACTGGACTTTCAGGGCGCTTCCTTTGAAAAGAAAATGGAGCTGGGAATAATGGTCGACATAGGAGGCGGCAGTACTGAGATAGTCTCCTTTGAAGACGGGAATATAAAAGACGCCGTAAGCCTTGAAATAGGCTCTCTTTACATGTATAAGAATTACGTGTCGGGCTTGTTCCCCGACAAGGGAGAGAAAAAAGCCATACAGAGGGCCGTTCGCTTAGAGCTGAAAAAGGCAGACTTCCTCAAGGGACAGAGCTACAAGAAGATGATAGGCATAGGAGGAACCATACGAGGAGTAAAGAAGCTGGGCGAATACAGGTTTGAGACGGAAAAAGAGCAGGCCATAAGGCGGAACGACCTAAGCAAGCTCATAGATGAATGCAAAGACGAGGAGAGACAGCTGCTGAAGAGGATACTCAGAGTCTCGCCCGACAGAATCCATACACTCATACCGGGGATGTTGATTCTGGATGTCATATGCCGTCATTTCGGATGCGACGAGATAGAGGTCAGCGGCTTTGGCGTCAGAGAGGGCTATCTGCACAAAAAGGTGGCGCGTAATGGCTGAAAAAGACGTTATATACACACAAAACAGGGAACTGTCGTGGCTCAGATTTGATGAGAGAGTGCTGGAAGAAGCCCTTGAAAAGGATGTTCCCGCTTTCGAGAAGCTGAAGTTTATTTCTATTTTTACCAGCAACTTAGATGAGTTCTTCATGATAAGAGTGGGAAGCCTTTACGACCAGACCTTCCTGCCTAAGCCTCAGAAAGACAACAAGACCGGCATGACGGCGGAAGAGCAGCTGGACGCCATCTTCAAATCGTCGGCCTCCCTATACAAAAAAAGAGACAGAATTTATAAGGATGTGACGGCAGAATTGGCCGGCTGCGGCATCAAGCATATGAAGATGAGCGAGCTTAGCGATAAAGAGCGAAAGTATATAGAAGAATATTTTACATCTTATATTCAGCCCGTCTTATCGCCGCAGATAGTCAGCACCCACCACCCATTTCCCCATCTGGTGAACAAGGGGCTGTATACGGCCGTCCTGCTTCAAATAAACGATACCGAAGCCTTCGGCATCATACCTGTGCCCCAGAGTATAGGCCGAGTCATAAGACTTCCGGGCGATGAGATGAAGTACGTGCTGACGGAAAACATCGTCACGGAATACGCCGACAGAATCTTCGACAACTGTAAGGTTACGGCAAGGAGCACGGTCAGCATCACACGAAACGCAGATATAAACGTAAGCAGTTTGGCGGACGAGGACGAAGACTTCCGCCACCACATGAAAAAGCTGCTGAAAAAGAGGTCGCGGCTGGCTCCCGTGAGGATGGAATATTACAGAGAAATCGACCAGCGGCTGGAGGCCTACCTTGCAGAGAAGCTGGGTCTCAGAAAAAAACAGATATTTTCCAGCAAGGCGCCCTTGGAGATGTCATATGTGTTCGGGCTGCTCGACATGCTTCCAAAGAATATGGTTCCGTCCGTGACATACGAACCTTTTGAGCCACAAAGGCCGGTGTGGATGGTCAAGGGAGAATCCATGATACATAGAGTCATGAGAGAGGATATACTCCTTTCTTACCCGTATCAGCAGATGGCGCCTTTCTTGCAGCTCTTGAAGGAGGCCGCCGACGATCCGAGGGTTATATCCATAAAGATAACCATATACCGCCTTGCGGGCAAAGCCTCGCTGATAGATTATCTGAGGACTGCCGCAGAAAACGGAAAAGAAGTGACGGTGATAATGGAGCTGAGGGCCCGCTTTGACGAGGCCAATAACATAAACTGGGCGGAAAGCCTCGAGGAAGCCGGCTGCACCGTTATATACGGCCTGCCGGACTATAAAGTACATTCTAAGGTATGCCTGATTACTCTGATGGACAGAGACAAAATCAAGAGAATAACTCAGGTCGGCACAGGCAATTATAACGAAAAGACCGCCAAGCTGTATACAGACCTTTCTCTCATCACTTCTGACGAAGCCATCGGAAGCGACGCCGCCGAATATTTCAAGAACATGTCCATCGCCAACATAAACGGCAGGTACAACGATTTGTTGGTGGCGCCCGGCAATATGAAGACTAAGCTTCTGGCGCTCATGGACGGAGAAAGGGAAAAGGCCCTGCGCGGAGAAAAGGCAAGCATTACAGTAAAGCTGAATTCGCTTACCGACAGGGAAACCATAGATATGCTCAAAGAAGCCTCCATGGCAGGGGTTAAGGTTAGAATGATAATAAGGGGCATCTGCTGTCTGCTTCCGGGAGTTGACGGATATACGGACAACGTGCAGGTGACCGGCGTAGTGGGCAGGTTTCTGGAACACTCGAGGGTGTATTGCTTCGGTGAGGGAGAAGATATGCTGATGTACATCTCCTCCGCCGATTTCATGACCAGAAATCTGAACAGGCGTGTAGAAGTGGCCTGTCCCATAAAAGACAGGGCCGTCAAGGCTCAGATATGGGAGATATTGCAGCTGATGCTTTCGGACAATGTAAAGGCCAGGACGATGGATTGCAGAGGCATTTACAGGAAGAAGGAGAGAGACGGGCAGGCCGTAGACTGTCAGAAAGAGCTGATGAAGAGAGCCGTCCGTCAAGCCGTATCACCAGTATCATCCGTAGCAGCTGCAGCGCCGACTCCGCAGGC
>OLRX01000014.1_pt1 | contig 147281 bp, 134 predicted proteins | sample 1672991 | NCBI WGS metagenome assembly OLRX01 (sample SAMEA3136744, study PRJEB25190) | human gut metagenome | biome: human gut; feature: human-associated habitat; material: faeces | place: Austria | collected 2013
TCAGCTGGATAGAGCGTTTGGCTACGGACCAAAAGGTCGGGGGTTCGAATCCTCTTGCCCACGTTTTAATAACATCACTTAAGGAAGGGTACTTTACAGTATCCTTTTTTATTATCCTAATAAGATTTTTTGCTTCTAAGGAGAGTGCGAGAATGGGACAAATATGGAAATGCAATGGAGACGACAAAAGAACGATGCCCCGATGGCTATGGGAAAAAGATTTATCAATTCTTTCAAATGAAGAAGAGATGGCTAAAGTTCTGCTTGCATGGAAAAAGGCAGAAAATCGGAAAGAAATTATATTACCTCTTGTTCAGAACCTTGAAGGCGCAGTTCTTGGAGCTGATGTTATAAAAAGAGAAAATTACTGGACAACAGGAGATTATCCTTTTTCTAGGTTAGAAGAAATAAAACCAGAACAGTTTACTCTTATGCAAGACAAACGTATTAAAACTATCATAGAGGTTACAAAGAAATTAAAAGAAAAGCCTCTTATCCTTGAAGCAGAAGCTCCGTTTTCTATATTAGCAGCCTTGATTGATCCTATGAAACTGTATCTGGCAATGCAAACGGAACCAGAAAAGCTTGAGAAAATATTGAAAAAGATTGTATTAGAAGAAGCAGAATATATCAAAGCTGTCATCCAGGCAGGCTGCCGAATCATTTCTTTAGCAGAACCAACAGCAACAATGGATATGGTTGGAGAAAAGTGTTTTAAAGAGTGTAGTGGAATGGCTACATTCATGTTTTTAAAAGAAATAGAGAAGTTCCTTTCAAATAGCGTTGTTCATCTTTGCGGAAAACTGTCAAGTTCTATGATTGCTGTACATATGGCAAAGGAAGAAGAAGATTTCGTAACAGGTGAAACATATCTTGAAAATTTAATAGAAGTAACAAAGAATCCAGAAATACACTTTGTAGGACAGCGCTGTATTCATCAAAAGAAAAATGAATCAGGAAAAATTCATGTTATGAAATTAAATTTAATTCAAACAAAATCCACCTAAAGACAGGCGGGAAGAGAACCGATACCCTATATTTGTTTGTGACATTAGTCGCTGCAGTTTAAATGCTCGCTTTATGCACTCGCATCTAAATCTTGCTCCGAGACCACAACTATAGGGTATCGGTTTTCTTCTCAGGTGTCTGTCTCTTAATGAATTAAATAGTAATCTGCATTCTTGAAATCTTCTCCCAATTGTGTTACTCTAGTCTGTGACTTTATTATATGATAAAACTTACAATAAAATTGCAAAGTATTCTCGGAAGGTTTTTGTAAAATGATTTTCCGAGAGTACTTTCTTAAAGGAAAGGAGCCTTTTATGGAATATAAGAACGTAATCGCAATTGACGCGATGGGTGGAGATAACGCACCCGCAGAGATTATCAAAGGTGCGATTGAGGCGATTAACGAAAGAGCAGATATTAAGCTTCGTCTATTTGGTGATAAAGATAAGATTGAGACGGAACTTAATAAATATACTTATAATAAGGAACAGATTGGGATTACTCATACAACGGAGGAGATTAGTTGTAATGAAGCTCCTGCAATGGCAATTAAGAAGAAGAAAGATTCTTCTTTAGTTGTTGCGATTAAGTCTGTAAAGAGCGGCGAGTGCGATGCCATTGTTTCTGCCGGAAGTTCAGGAGCGATTCTTGTTGGTGGACAGGTCTTAATTGGAAAGGGAAAAGGAGTAAAGAGAGCTCCTCTTGCCCCTCTTACTCCAACAGCCAAAGGGGTTTCGCTTTTAATTGACTGCGGTGCGAATGTCGATGCCCGTCCAGAACATCTTTTACAGTTTGCACAGATGGGTTCTATTTATATGGAGGACGTTGTCGGTGTAAAGAATCCTCGTGTTGCTATTGTAAATATTGGTGCAGAAGAGGCAAAAGGTAATGCACTTGTAAAGGAAACCTATCCTTTATTAAAGGCATGTAAGAATATTAATTTTATCGGAAGTATTGAAGCAAGAGATATTCCAAAGGGTGAGGCAGATGTTATCGTAACAGAAGCGTTTGTTGGTAATGTCATCTTAAAGCTTGAGGAAGGTCTTGCCAGCACATTGATTCATGTAATTAAAGAAGGAATGATGTCCACAACGAGAAGTAAGATTGGTGGTCTTTTAGTAAAACCTGCTTTAAAAGATACGTTAAAGACATTTGATGCAACAGAGTACGGCGGAGCACCACTTCTTGGTTTAAAGGGACTTGTTGTAAAGATTCATGGAAGTGCAAAGGCAAAAGAGACAAAGACTGCCATTTTCCAGTGTGTTACTTTTAAAGAGCAGCGTATTAATGAAAAGATTGTAGCGCATCTTGCAGAAGAAATGGCACAGGCAAAAGAAGAGAAGGCAGGCGAGCAGTAATGATTCGGACAGAGAGATTTAAAGGATTAGAAGAAAAGATAGGTTATACTTTTACAAATAAGCGTACATTAGCACTGGCAATGACACATAGTTCCTATGCGAATGAGCAGAGAGGACGAAGGAAGGCAAATAATGAGCGTCTGGAATTTTTGGGAGATGCTGTGTTAGAGGTTACCATTTCTGATTATGTATTCAGAGAATATCCAGGTTATAATGAGGGCCGTCTTACAAAGCTTCGTTCCAGTCTCGTATGTGAGTATACCTTAGCTATCTGTGCAAGAGATGTAGAACTTGGCAAATATCTTCTTTTAAGCAGAGGAGAGGATGCAACGGGTGGAAGAGAAAGAGATTCTATTCTTTCCGATGCATTTGAGGCATTGATCGGAGCGATTTATTTAGACGGCGGAATGGATAGAGCGAGAACATTTATTCATACACATCTGTTAAAAGATGTAGAAGATAAATCCTTATTTTATGATGCGAAAACGATTTTGCAGGAGATGGTGCAGGCAGGTCCTGATCCACGTCTTGAGTATGTCCTTACAAGAGAAGCAGGTCCAGACCATAATAAAGAGTTTACCGTTGAAGCCAAAATCGGTGGTAAGACATATGCTATCGGTAAAGGAAAGACAAAAAAGGGAGCAGAGCAGATTGCCGCTTATCAGACGATACTGTTGTTAAAAAAGCGGCGGAGGTAGTATGTATTTAAAAAGTATCGAAATTAATGGATTTAAGTCCTTTGCCAATAAGATCGTGTTTGAGTTTCCACAGGGAATTACAGGTATTGTAGGCCCGAACGGAAGTGGAAAGAGTAATATCGGAGATGCGGTGCGTTGGGTTTTAGGTGAGCAGAGTGCCAGACAGCTTCGAGGTTCGAAGATGGAAGATGTTATTTTCTCCGGTACACAAAGCAGAAGACCGATGGGATTTGCTTATGTGGCGATTACTTTTGAAAATGCAAACCGTATTATTCCTCTTGATTATGAGGAAGTGACGGTGGCAAGACGAGTATATCGTTCTGGAGAGAGTGAGTATCTCATTAACGGAAGTTCCTGCCGAAGAAGAGATATCGTGGAGCTTTTTTACGATACCGGTATTGGTAAAGAGGGCTATTCGATTATCGGACAGGGCCAGGTGGAAAAAATCTTAAGTGGCAAGATTGAAGACAGCCGAGAATTATTTGATGAGGCAGCTGGAATTGCCAAATATAAAAAGAATCGTACGGTTACTGAGAAATCCTTAGAGCAGGAACGCCAGAACTTAGAGCGTGTTACCGACATTTTGGCTGAGCTTGAAAAACAGGTCGGTCCGTTAGAAAAACAAAGTGCGAAGGCAAAGGAATATTTAAAACTTCGTGATGAAGAAAAAGATATTGATATTCATCTTTTCCTTTATGATTATGAACGACTGAAAAAAGAGCAGGAGGAAAATGAGCGCCAGTACAAAATCGTTTCCGGAGATTTAGAGGATACGAGAAAGACATACGAAAAGATTAAGGAAAAGAATGGAAAGCTTCAGGATCAGACGCAGGCAGTCACAGAAAGTCTTGAGACAAAGGAATCAGAAAAAGAAGAGCTTCGCCGGAAAAAAGAGACGAAAGATAATGAGATTCTTTTACTTTCTCATAAAGTAGAATCGAACACTCTTTTAATTACACATTATGAAGAGTTAGAAAAACAGAGTGATGAAGAAAAAGACACAAAAACAGCAGAAATCGAGGTATTAAAAAAAGAAACTGTTCAAAAAAAACAGGAAATCAGTGACGGACAAAAGAAGTTAGAAGAGTTAGAAGAGTCCATTCTTACAAGAAGAAAAGAACAGGAATCTTGCGAGAAGAAGATTTCCGGGGAGAATGACCGTCTCTTTTCGATTATGAACACCAGTTCTGACACAAAGGAAAAACTGAGCCGTTATGCGGCAATGGAAGAACAGTTGGAGATTCGTAATGCTGAGTATAACAGTCGCTATATTTCTTTTAACTCCGAATTAAAGGAATATAACGAAACAGCGGAAGAACTGCTCAAACAGCAGGATGCAGCAAAAGAGGCCTTTGAAAAGCAGGAAAATCTATATCAGGAACTTGAGAAAAGGGAAGAACATCTTCAGGAAAAAGAACAGAAATATCAGGACGAGATGGGGAACTTAAATCAAGAATACCTTCGTACGAAGTCCCGCTATGAGACATTGATGAACATTACGGAGCGCTATGATGGGTATAATCAGTCTATCCGCCGTATCATGGAACAAAAGAATGTCAATCCGGGCATCATCGGTGTAGTAGCGGATATTTTAGCACTTCCGGAAAAGTACGAGACCGCCATTGAAATTGCGCTTGGTGGGGCGTTACAGAACATTGTTACTGAGGATAATGAGACTGCTAAAAAGATGATTAACTTTTTAAAGAAGAATCGTTTTGGCCGGGCAACCTTTTTACCGCTTACAAATATCCGAAGAAGAAACAGCACAATTTCCCCATCTGTTTTACAAGATGAAGGTGTTATTGGTATTGCCAGTACACTTGTGAAGGTAGAGGAACGTTTTCAGGCGTTAGTAGATTCTTTGCTCGGAAGAACTGTTGTTGTAGATACGGTAGACCATGCTCTTTCTCTTTCGAGAAAGAATAACTTCAGTCTTCGTCTTGTTACACTTGATGGTGAACTGTTAAATCCTGGTGGAGCAATTACTGGTGGAGCGTTCCGGCATTCTGGCAATCTTCTCGGTCGAAAGCGTGAGATTGAAGAGTGCAAAGATTCTTTAAGAAAGGCGAAGGCTGCCTGGGAAGAGAGAAAGGAAGCTCTTTCGGAATTAAAAGCAGGACAGCAGAAATTAGAGGAACAAAAACAGCAAAGGAAGGCCAAACTGGATGCAGCATCGCTTTTACTTCATGACCTGAGTAATCAGATTCCTGATATGGATGCCAAAAAAGAAGAACTTTCTGAAAGAATTACATCATTAAAAGAAGAACATCAGATTTTAAAAGAACAAATTGATGAAATTCGTTCTCAGAAAGAGGCACTGTTAAAAGAACAGGAAGACAATGAACAGATTCATGAGCAGAACAATACGGTACTTGATTCCTTAAAAGAACAACTTTCTGAAATAAGAGCCGAAGTTTCTAAACTGGAATCCGAGAAGAACGAGCAGAGAATTTCGCTTTCAAAAATGCGTCAGGAATTAGATTATCTGCGTAGTAATAAGCAACGTATTGAAAAAGAAATAGAGAATATCAAGAACTCTCTAGAGGAAAATAAAAAAGAAATCAAACGCCTTACCGAAGAAAATATTTCCTATGAGGAAGAACAAAAGACATTGAAAGCAGCTTTGCAGGAGATTACAATACAGATGGATGGAATTTCCACCAATCTCGAAGAATTAAAGCAGCAGCGTTCCACAGCGATGAAAAAGCAGAATCAGATTTTTCAGGAATTAGAGAGTGAGAATGAAAAGCTGTTGATTCTTGAAAAAGAAGCTGCTAAGTTATCTTCTAAGCAAGAGCGCATGAAAGAAGATTTTGAAAGTAAGATTGACTATATGTGGGAAACTTATGAGATTACATATAATCAGGCATTTACTTTGAAGCATTACGAGGTAAAAGCAGAGGAAGCTGCCGAACAGCGTAAACAGAAAAAAGAACTGCAAAGACAGATTAAAGAACTTGGAAATATCAATATCAACGCCATTGAAGAATACAAAGAGGTTGGCGAGAGATACGAGTTCTTACGAGGCCAGTATGATGATATCAAAGAAGCAGAAGCCAAACTTCTAACAATGATTGAGGAATTAAATACTGCCATGAAAGAACAGTTTACAAAGGAATTTGGTAATATTCAGCAGATGTTTACGACGGTTTTCCAAGATTTATTTGAGGGAGGTACTGCTTCTCTTGAACTGATGGATAACGAGAATATTTTAGAATGTGGCATTCGAATTATCGCACAGCCGCCGGGAAAGAAACTGCAAAATATTATGCTGCTTTCTGGTGGAGAGAGAGCGTTGACAGCGATTGCATTATTATTTGCCATTCAGAACTTAAAGCCATCTCCATTCTGTCTTCTTGACGAGATTGAGGCTGCACTTGATGATGCCAATATCGTGCGTTTTTCCAAATATTTAAAGAAACTCTCGAAAGACACACAGTTTATCGTCATTACACATCGAAGAGGAACAATGAATGCGGCAGATGCCCTGTATGGAATCACAATGCAGGAGAAGGGTATTTCCACATTGATTTCTGTTGATTTGATTGACAAAGATTTAAATTAAAAAGGAGTAGTTATGGGAGAAAAGAAAGGATTTTTCAGCCGACTGGTTAGCGGACTGACCAAAACAAGAAAGAACATTGCTTCAGGTCTTGATTCAATTTTTCATGGATTCTCAAAAATTGATGATGATTTCTATGAGGAATTAGAAGAGATTCTGATTATGGGTGACCTGGGTGTAGATACGACAATGAATATTATTGAAGATTTACAGGAAAGGGTAAAAGAGGAACATATTAAAGAGCCTGCTGAGTGTCGTCAGCTTTTAATTGATATTATTAAAAAGCAGATGGAAGTTGATGAGACAGCTTACGAATATGAGAACCGTACTTCAGTCGTTCTTGTGATTGGTGTAAACGGTGTTGGAAAAACAACAACAATTGGAAAGCTTGCTGCACAGCTGAAATCACAGAATAAAAAGGTTATTATGGCAGCAGCGGATACTTTCCGTGCAGCAGCGATTGAGCAGCTTACAGAGTGGTCTAACAGAGCTGGTGTTGACATTATTGCACAGCAGGAAGGTTCTGATCCGGCAGCAGTTATTTATGATGCCTGCCAGGCAGCAAAGTCAAGACATGCAGATGTTCTTTTATGCGATACTGCCGGACGTCTTCATAATAAGAAGAACCTTATGAATGAGCTTTCAAAGATTCGAAGAGTCATTGAAAGAGAATTTCCAGAAGCTTACCTTGAAACATTAATCGTTCTTGACGGAACAACAGGTCAGAATGCTTTAGTGCAGGCAAAACAGTTTAAAGAAGTATCTGATATTTCCGGTATCGTACTTACAAAGCTTGACGGAACAGCCAAAGGTGGTATTGCCATCGCAATTCAGGCAGAGCTTGGAATTCCAGTAAAATATATTGGAATCGGAGAGAAAATCGAAGATTTACAAAAGTTTGATGCTGATTCTTTTGTAAATGCACTCTTTGAAAAACCAGCAGAAGACGAAGAATAAAAAATTGTTAATATATAAAAATTAACAATAATAAATTTTTTGTATATTGACAATAATTATAATTTCAAACAACTGCAGACAGGAAAAAAGAATGAAAAAAACTATTCATAATTATATAATTGCGATATAATTATAAAAATGCAAGAAGAATATAATGGAGGAATGCATATAATGATGGAAAAATTATCATTAGACAAGTTCGAAGAAGCGTACGAGCGAGTGCAGGAAGTTGTTCTGCCAACAAACCTTGTACAAAGTGACTTCTTCTCACAGATGACAGGAAACAAAGTTTATTTTAAACCAGAGAATCTTCAGCTCACAGGAGCATACAAGATTCGTGGAGCATATTATAAAATCAGTACATTAAGTGATGAAGAAAAAGCAAAAGGTCTTATCACAGCTTCTGCTGGAAACCATGCACAGGGTGTAGCATATGCCGCAAGAAAGTTTGGTGCACCGGCAATCGTTGTTATGCCTACAACAACACCTTTATTAAAGGTAAACCGTACAAAGGAACTTGGAGCAGAAGTTGTTCTTCATGGTAACGTATACGATGAAGCCTGCGAAAAAGCAAAAGAGTTAGCAGCAGAACATGGATATACTTTTGTTCATCCATTTGATGATTTAGAAGTAGCAACTGGTCAGGGTTCTATTGCAATGGAAATTGTAAAAGAACTTCCTACCGTAGATATGATTTTAGTACCAGTTGGCGGTGGTGGACTTTCTACTGGTGTTTCAACTCTTGCTAAGATGTTAAATCCAAAGATTAAAGTCATCGGTGTAGAGCCAGCCGGAGCAAACTGCCTTCAGGAATCTTTAAAAGCAGGACATCCAGTAACATTAAAGGGAGTCAATACAATCGCAGACGGTACTGCTGTAAAGACACCAGGCGAAACTATTTTCCCATATCTCCAGGAGAATTTAGATGATATTATCACCATCGAAGATGACGAGTTAATCGTTGCGTTCCTTGATATTTTAGAGAACCATAAAATGCTTGTTGAAAACTCCGGACTTCTTACAGTAGCTGCTTTAAAACATTTAAAACCAGAAGGAAAGAAAGTTGTTTCTATCTTAAGCGGTGGAAATATGGATATCATCACATTAGCTTCTGTTGTACAAAACGGTCTTATCCAGCGTTCCAGAATCTTTACCGTGTCGGTTTTACTGCCGGATGTACCAGGACAGCTTAATAAAGTATCTAAAGTTATCGCAGATGTACAGGGTAATGTTATCAAGCTTGAGCACAATCAGTTTGTCAGCGTAAACCGTAACAGTTCTGTAGAGCTTACGATCACAATGGAAGCATTTGGACATGATCATAAGAAGAAAATCATAGATGCCTTACGTGCTGCTGGTTTCAAACCAAAGGAAAGAACAACAAGAGGTGTTTATCAATAGACTCTGTAGTTGTAAAATGCGATCTAAATATCGCCTGTGGTATAAAGGAATCATTGTATAGCAGGAAGAGTTTCCTTATTGTACAACTAAATTCATAATTAAATTATAAAAAGAAAAGATAACATATCTTACAGCCTGTTTCATATATTATAAGAAACAGGCTGTTTTTTTTGTGTAAGGAAATTGTATTACAGATAACAAAATTCTCAGGGAATTAAGCGAGAATCCTCGTTAATTCCATTGCTGGATACTTCATTAAGATTTTTGTTTTATAAAAACCTGCTATATGATCAATTTCAAAAAGGGGAAGGAGCATGTATGCCGGGGCATTCTTGAATTTTTATATAGCCGTTTTAGAAAGGAGGAAATAGGTGCAGCAGAAGCTATACCGAGAGGAACTGCTTCAGATTTTTCCACAAAAATTAAGGCAGCGAATAGAAGAAAGCGTAACTTTTAAAAATCTAACAGAAATCCGTCTGCGAGCAGATCTTCCGGTTTTGATTGAGACAACGCAGGAAAACTATTTTTTAAAAAAAGAAGAAGCTGCGGAAAAAAGAAGAGCTATAGCAAAAGAAGAGGATAATTGGATTTTATCGCCGGAACAACTAAAACTTATCTTTGAAAAAATCAGCCAGTATTCTGTTTTTGCTTACACAGAAGAAATCGGGGAAGGATTTATTACTTTAAAAGGAGGACACCGGGCAGGCTTATGTGGCAAATATTATTACAGGGGGGAAGAAAAGCCGCAGATAAAACATATTTCTTCAATCAATCTTCGTGTAGCAAGAGAAGTCATTGGATGCGCAGAGTGCATTGTACCAAAACTTTTTGAAGGAAACACATTTTGTCACACACTTCTAATCTCACCGCCAGGCTGTGGAAAAACAACGTATTTGCGGGACATAATCCGCCTGCTTTCTGATGGAACAGACACAATTACAGGAAAGAATGTAGCTGTTGTAGACGAGCGGAGTGAGATTGGAAACCGCACCCGAGAAGGAATTGGATTTTATTTGGGAAACCGAACAGATTTAATGGATCACTGTCCAAAAGCGGCGGGAATGCTAATGATGCTCCGTACTATGACACCGGAAATTCTTGCCGCGGATGAAATTGGCGGAGAAAAAGATATTAAGGCAATGGCATATGTACGAAATTGTGGCTGTCGTTTATTAATGACAGTACATGGAAATTCGATGCAGGATATTTTTGCACGCCCGGTATTGGGGGAATATTTAAAAAAATATCCTTTTGAACGATATGTATTTTTAAGTAAGAAGGAAGATAGAGAACGAATAATAACGATATATGATCAGGATGGGATACAGAAATAAATAACAAAAAACAGATAATCTATACTTATAAAAGTAAAAGAGCAGCAGAGAAAGTAAGAAAAATAAAAAATCAAAGAAAAGGGAGAAAAAATTTTATGGTAAAAATATTGGGAGGTAGTCTGGTACTAATTGCAGCCTATCTTTTTGGAATGAAATTGATGGAGCCTGCTGCAGAACATATCCGCCTCTTAGAAGAAGGGGATTTATTATATCGGATTCTTGAATCGGAAATACGTAATACAAGAACGCCGCTGCCTATTTTATTTGGAGAGTTAAGCGACCGTACTAATACCCGCTGGCATAATTTTTTTTTGAGCTTTCTATCACATTAACAAAAAATACAGAGGAAAGCTTTTTGACAATCTATGAAAGACTTTTAAAAAAAACATGGAAAGAAAAGTTTTCAAAAGAAGAACAAAATTTATTCTTAAATGCTGGAAGAAATCTTTTGTCCGATGATATGGAGTATCAGAGGGAAGAGATAAAGCAGCTTTCCACATATTTAAATGAGAAAATTTTGCAGATGAAAAAAGAATATACAAATAAGAAGAAAGTAGTCCTCATTTCATGTCTTTGTATGGGGGCATTGGCAGTAATTTTGCTTTTTTAAAAGAAACAGGTAGCGTGAAAAAGGAGAGAAAGATGACAATTGAATTAATTTTTAAAATTGCAGCGGTAGGAATTCTTGTCACAATACTTGGCCAGGTACTAAAACATTCAGGACGGGAAGAACAGGCATTTCTTGTTTCTCTGGCAGGTCTTTTTATTGTGCTTTCCTGGATTATTCCCTGCATCAGTGAACTTTTTACAGAGATATACAGCCTTTTTCAATTATAGGAGAGGATAGGATGCTTGTTTTTAAAATTGCACTGATAGGAATTGCAGGAGCAATGCTTGCAATGGTTACAAAACAATTTAAACCAGAATATAGTACACTTGTTCTTTTGGCAGTCTGTTTATTCCTGATTGGATATCTGACTTCTAATTTGAAAGAAGTTTTAAATTTTGTACAGACATTGCAAAAGAGAATTCCGATAAGTAGTATGTATATTAAAATACTATTAAAATTACTTGCTATTGCTTATATATGCCAGATTGCGTCTAATTTGTGTGAGGATCTTGGCTATCACTCCATCTCTTTTCAGATAGAAACCATCGGTAAATTATCTATTTTAGTATTAAGTATTCCAATTATCAGTTCCTTACTTGAAACGATCGAACATTTACTTACATGATGATTTTTTATAGAAAAGAAGGCCAGAACGGAAAGTAGGTAAAAAATGGGAAAAAATAAAAAGAAAACTTTTTTATATGTTATAGGATTTCTTACACACTTTCTTTTTCTTTGCTATCTTCATCCACTTACTCTCCAGGCACAGACAAAAAAAGAAGAAATAGATATTACAGCTCTCTCAAAACAAATAGAACAACTTGGAGAAGAAAAGTACCCTGATTTTTCTTCTATCTTTGAAAAAATTCTTTCTATGCAGTTTACAGAAGTCTTTCAGCAAATCGGAGGATGGTTTATAGATATTGCTTTTAGAGAAGTTTTTTCTTCGAAAATACTTATTACAGAGCTTATCGGTGTCATCTTATTTTCGGCGGTATTTTCGAATATCTCTTCTTCCTTTCAACCATATGGAGTATCGGACAGTGGATTTTTTGTTACATATCTCATAACATTTTCTATTATTTTTACTAATTTTACGGCAATGACAACCTTGTTTGAAAATACAGTAATTCTTCTGTCCTCTTTTCTAAAAGTACTGCTTCCTGTGTATACACTGGCAGTTTCTCTTTCTGGAAATCTATCTACAGGTGTTGTATTTTATGAGTATTTTATTATTGTAGTGCTGCTTTTAAACTGGATTTGTATAAAAATTTTTCTTCCGTTGCTACAATATTATCTTCTATTAGAGTTACTAAACCGATTTTCAAAAAAGCAAAATATTTCAAGATTATGTGAAGGCCTTTTTCTTTTTTTATCAAAAGGTGTACAGGTACTTTTTTTTCTCTTTTTTGGATTTCATCTGTTAGAAACAATGATTGCGCCTTCTTTTGATGCGGCAAAAAATAATGTACTAAACAAAATGATCGGATTGATTCCGGGAGCAGGATCTGTTGTCCAAAGTGTTACAGGGACGGTACTTGGTTCTTCCCTTGTTATAAAAAATGCATTAGGGGCAGCTGGCATTGTATTCCTTTTTCTCTTTCTTCTTTTGCCTCTTACAAAACTGTTATGTTATGTCTTTTTTTATTTCCTATTGTCTGTTGTGTTAGAGCCGATTGCGGATGAACGTTTTGTAGAGTGTATTAGTGCGGCAGTGAAATGTGGATTGCTGTTAATAAAGGTATTGTGTATGTCTTCTGTTTTATTTATTGTGATTATCGCACTTACCACACTTACCACAAATCATATAGGATAAAGCATTGTGAAAATATAAAAGACCATAAATAAAAGTAGGAGCTGGATGTAATGGAATATATAAAAAGCTGGTTAAAAACAATTTTATATATGAATGTTCTATTATTAATCTGTGATAATTTAATGCAAAAAACAGCATATGAAAAATATTATCGTTTTTTTTCTGGATTTTTGCTTGTAGTGTGTCTGTTAAAACCTGTCATTGATTTTGCAGGAACAGAGCAGTATTTCCAGGTATCTTTTTTGCAGGAAGAATGGAAGAATGAACGAAATCTACTAGGAAATGTAAAAGAATTTCAGGATATGCAAGACGTGCTAAAAAAAGAATATGAGACAGCATATAAAAATCAGATAGAAGAAATTGCAAAGAAAAAGAATATTCAGGTAAAAAAGATTACCTTTTGGTGGGATAACAAAAAAGAACATTTAAAACAGATAGAGATAAGGGGAATCTTGCTAAAAGGGAGCGACAGCACGCTTCATACAACAGACAATCCCTCACATGTAGAAAGTTTAAAAAAGATTTTAATGCAGCTTTATGATTTAGAAGAATCAGATGTTTTTGTAGAGGTGGAGTGAAGATGGATAAAAAAATGCCTAAAAAGATAAGTTTAAAAGACTTTGGGATGGAGAAAATTATTTTAATAGCAATTGCGGGAATCGTTCTTCTTGCTGCTAATTTTTCTGAATGGAAAAATTCTTCTTCAAAAACAAGCGAAAAACAAGAAAAATCCATAGAGACAAGTCAGAATGATGCATATGTGGAGGCACTTGAAAATAAATTAGTACATATCCTTGAAAATGTGGATGGTGTAGGAAAAGCAGAAGTGATGATTACCTTAAAATCTTCTAAAGAATCTGTATTAAATAAAGATTTGTCAGAGGAGAAACAAACAGAAGAAGAAAGAAGCGGAGAAACACAAAAAGTAAATAAAAATCAAAAAAAGCAGGAAGAGACGATTCTTTCCGATTCTTCTGGAAATTCTGCCCCTTATGTAATAAAAGAATTAGAGCCGGAAATTTCAGGAATTGTCATTTCCTGTGAAGGAGCGGGAAATAAGGTGGTAGAAGCATCCGTTTTAGAAGCAGTGCAGGTATTGTTTGGAGTTTCGGCAAATCATATTAAAGTGTTAAAAATGGAGGTTGCAAAATGAAGAAAATATTTCAGAAAAATCAGATTGCCATTACGGCATTGGCAATCATGATTGCAGTTGCAGGATATCTGAATTTTACAGAGCAAAATACATCCTCTGATGGAACGAAAAAAACAGCCGGTTCCGTGGAAACAATTGATACGATGGATATTTCAGATGGAGATTCCCTGATAAAGGAAAAAGCTAAGGCTTCAAAAGATGTATCAAAAAGTCTTTCAAAAAATTCATCAGAGAATGCAAAAGAGACGCAGACAGACGCAAGCAGTGAGACCATTGGGGATGCTGTCCTGACACAGGCGCAGGTAAGTGAATATGTAGCGGGTGCCAGAATGGAGAGAGAACAGACACATTCCAAAACCAAAGAGTCCCTTAATGAAATTATTAACAGCACTTCTGTCAGTGAAGATGCAAAGAAAGAAGCGGTAGATAAACTTACTGAACTTGCGGATATTATGGAAAAAGAATCTGCAACGGAACAGCTTTTGGCATCCAAAGGATTTGAAGATGCAGTAGTCTCTATCGGAGAGGACAGTGTAGATGTCGTACTAAATTATGAGGAACTTTCCTCGTCTGACCGAGCACAGATTGAGGATATTGTTACAAGAAAAACAGGATATAGTGTCAGTCAGCTTGTCATAAGTAAAATGCAGACGACAGAAAGTTAAAAGATTTCTGTTGCAAAAACATAGATGTCTGTTATAATTATAGAATAAATCGATATAAAATTGTTTACATTTTTATGTGAGGACTTTCCATGCAGTTTTCCAATATCTGTTAAGAATGTGGGAAATTTCATGGAGAGTTTTCTGTAGACTGTAGACAAAAGGAGGTTTCCATGGGAAAAGAAAAAGATACAAAGATAAATCATACGGTTTATAACATAGAAGACGTAGGACAGGTTCAGATTGCAGATGAAGTAGTTGCAGTTATCGCTGGTCTTGCAGCAACAGAAGTAGAGGGCGTTGCTAAGATGTCCGGTAATATTACCAATGAAATCGTAAGTAAGCTTGGAATGAAGAAGCTTTCCAAAGGTGTAAAAGTAACAATTACTGGTACACAAGTTGATGTGACACTGAATCTTGTACTCAGCTACGGTGTAAGCATCCCAAAAACTTCTCAGGAAGTACAGGACAAGGTAAAGAGCGCGATTGAGACGATGACAGGCCTTACGGTTTCTGAAGTGAATATCCGCATAGCCGGAATCCAGATGGATTATGAATAGACTGACTACAAAGAATACACGGAAGATAACGGAGGTTTGACATATGAAGATGTCTAGAAGAAAAGTAAGAGAGACTATTTTTCTTTTACTGTTTCGCGTAGAATTTAATACGCAGGAAGAATTACAGGAGCAGATAAAATGGTACTTTGAAGAAAGACCGGATATAGAGGGAAAAGACCAGATCTATATCGAGACAAAGATTGGAAGTATCTTAAAACGCCTTCCGGAGATTGATGAGCAGATTCATTCAATCTGTGAGGGCTGGAGACTTGAAAGACTTGGAAAGCCAGAGCTTGCCATTTTGCGTCTTGCAGTTTATGAGATTACAAATGATGCGAATATTCCTACGGGAGTTGCCATTAATGAAGCCGTAGAGCTTGCAAAGATTTATTGCAGCGAGGAAGCTCCTCGTTTTGTAAATGGAGTTCTTGCAAAGCTGGCATAGCGAATAATTCGTGACCTGTACCTGGATAACTGAAGAAGAATGAGGCGGCACGGAACAATATTCTTTGCCGCCTTTTTGATTGGGTATTTATAAATGAAGCATATTTTTTCTGTCACACAGATTAATTCTTATATTCATCGTATTTTTGAAAGCGATTATGCCTTAAAAAAAATATATTTAAAGGGAGAAGTTTCTAACTGCAAATATCATTCTTCCGGCCATATTTATTTTACACTAAAGGATGAAAAGAGTGCACTGCGCTGTGTTATGTTTTCTTCGGACCGCTATAAAGGGCTAACGTTTCATCTCGAAGATGGTCAGCTTATAGAAGCTTGTGGTAATATTTCTGTATATGAACAGACAGGAACATATCAGATGTATGTTCGAAAGATAGAACTCTCCGGAGCTGGAGAATTATATATTCGTTATGAACAGTTAAAGCAGGAATTAGCGCAGAAAGGATATTTTGATTTTGAAAGAAAGAAGCCGTTGCCGCCTTATCCAGAAAAAATTGGGATTGTGACAGCACTTACCGGGGCAGCAATAGAAGATATTAAAAGTATTGCCAAAAGACGAAATCCTTCGGTTCAGCTGTACCTCTATCCGTCAAAAGTACAGGGAGAGGGTGCGGCTGCGCAGATTGCAAGAGGTATTCGGTATTTTGATACAGCAGGGGTTGATATTATTATTATCGGCCGTGGTGGAGGCTCTATCGAAGATTTATGGGCCTTTAATGAGATAGAAGTTGCCGATGCGATTTATTATGCAGACACACCGATCATATCAGGAACCGGACATGAAATTGATATGACAATTGCTGACTACTGTGCAGATGTGCGGGCAGCAACTCCTTCTGCAGCCTGTGAACTGGCTATTCCGGATATGACTTCTTTTTACACAAGAATGCATAACTATCAGGAAGTACTCGGGACACTGCTACAGCAAAAACTGATGCTGATGTATGGGAAGACCGCTTTGTTAGAAAGGCAGCTTGAGGCACAGCGGCCAGATAAAAAGCTGATGAGTCATCAGCTCATTTACGAGCGGTTAGAAGGCAGATTGCAACAGGCAATGCGGGATAAGTATCAAAGCAGACAGCAGCAATTTACAAGATATGTAGACAGGCTTTCTGCCCTGTCCCCAACATCCCGTCTGAGAGGCGGATATGTATTTGCACAAACGAAAGAGGGAAATCCCCTTACTTCTGCCGGGCAGATAGAAAAGGAGAATCCTTTTTTCATTACTTTTTCAGATGGACAGGCTGAGGTAATGCCGGTTTCAGTGAAAAAGAATAAAAAATAAAGAGGTTTGTCATGGCAAAAACAAAATTTTCAATTGAAGGAGCTTTCGAGCAGTTAGAAGACATTATCGAACAGCTTTCTTCCGAAGAAATCAGCCTGTCTGATTCTATGGACTTATATAAAAAGGGAGTGAAGATTTTAGATAAATGCTCTCAGACATTAGATAAAACACAAAAAGAGATAATTATCTTACAGGAGGGACAAAATGATGCCATCCATAAAGGAACAGCTTTCGAAGAAGATTGAGAAGATTGAACAAACAATTGATTTCTATCTTCCAGAAGAAAAAGGATTACAAAAAACAGTACTTTCTGCAATGAATTATAGTGTAAAAGCTGGGGGCAAGCGTCTGCGCCCAATGCTTATGGCAGAGACATATGAGATGTTTGGGGGAGCGGATTCTTCTGTAATCGAGCCTTTTATGGCTGCCATAGAAATGATTCATACGTACTCGTTGATACATGATGATCTTCCAGCACTTGATAATGATGCATTGCGAAGAGGAATGCCTACTGCACATATAAAGTTTGGGGAGGCAATGGCGATATTAGCCGGGGATGCTCTGTTAAACTATGCATTTGAGACAGCAGCAAAAGCTTTTGACGGAACAAACAAAGATATACAGACAGCAAAGGCATTGCAGATTCTTACAAGAAAACCAGGAATTTATGGTATGATTGGCGGACAGACTGTCGATGTAGAACAGGAGAATAAGGCAATCAGTTTTGATACATTAATGTATATCCATAATAATAAGACAGCTGCGCTGATTGAATGTGCGATGATGATCGGAGCAGTACTTGCAGGAGCTTCCGAGAAAGAAGTATCCATGATCGAACAGATTGCCAACAAGGTAGGTATTGCTTTTCAGATAGAAGATGATATTCTCGATGTAGTAAGTACCAGTGAAGAAATTGGAAAACCAGCAGGAAGCGATGAAAAGAACGGAAAAAATACATACGTCTTATTCAAAGGTATAGAGCAATCTAAAAAGGATGCAGAACAATATACAAGAGAAGCGTTACAGATTTTTGATGAATTAGAGTATAAAAATCCTTTTTTACGTGAATTACTTCTATATCTGGTTGGAAGAAAAAATTAAAAATACCATTCGGAGGATGCGTAATGGGACGTTTATTAAATAAAATAAAAGAACCAAATGATATAAAGAGAATTTCTCCAAAGCTTTATCCGATTCTGGCACAAGAAATCAGAGATTTCCTCATAGATCATGTCAGTCAGACTGGCGGGCATCTTGCCTCGAATTTGGGAGCAGTGGAAATTACAATGGCTCTGCATATCTGTCTTCATTTTCCAGAAGATAAGGTAGTATACGATGTGGGGCATCAATCCTATGTTCATAAGTTACTGACAGGAAGAAAAGACGAATTTACTTCTTTAAGACAAAAAGATGGTCTTTGCGGTTTTCCTAAGCGATGTGAGAGTGACTGTGATGTATTTGGCACAGGACACAGTTCTACCTCTATTTCAGCAGCATTAGGGCTGGCTGTAGCAAGAGACTTAGAACAAAAAGAAGAAACCATTGCTGTGGTAATCGGAGATGGCGCTTTATCTGGTGGAATGGCCTACGAAGCCCTGAATAATTTATCAATTCTTCGAAGAGAAAAGAAGAACATGATTATTATCTTAAATGATAATAAAATGTCGATTTCAGAGAATGTTGGGGGAATGAGCCGTTATTTAAACGATTTGCGTTCTAGAAGAAGTTACAGTGAGTTTAAGGAGAATGTAGAAAATGCACTAAATAATATTCCCGGTGTAGGAAAAAGTGTTGCGAGAACATTAAAGAAATCAAAAGATTCCATCAAGCAGCTTTTTATTCCAGGAATGCTATTTGAAAATATGGGGATTACGTATTATGGACTTGTAAACGGCCATGATATTTATGAACTGATTCACGCAATCAATAGAGCGAAACAGCACGAAGGCCCTATTTTGATTCATGCGATTACCCGAAAGGGAATGGGATATAAGTATGCCGAGAAGAATCCAGAAAAGTTTCATGGAATCGGGCCATTTGATAAAGAGACCGGAGAGGTTTTAGCAAAGAAAACGAAAAAGACCTACACAGATATATTTGCTGAGAGCCTGGTGGAATTAGCCAGGGAGAATAAAAAGGTCGTGGCAATCACAGCGGCTATGCCATCTGGCACAGGTTTAAAAGCTTTTAAAAAGCATTATCCAAAGCGCTTTTTTGATGTTGGTATTGCAGAAGAACATGCTGTTACTTTTGCAGCCGGGCTTGCTGCGCAGGGAATGCGTCCGGTTTTTGCGGTATATTCTTCTTTTCTGCAAAGAGGATATGATCAGGTCCTTCATGATGTATGTATCCAGAAGCTTCCTGTATTTTTTGGCATTGACCGTTCCGGTCTTGTAGGCGCAGATGGAGAGACACATCAGGGAATTTTTGATATTTCTTATTTGAGTCATATTCCAAATATGGTATTGATGGCTCCAAAGAATGAAAAAGAAATGCCAGCAATGATGAAGTTTGCCTTAGAGTATAATGGACCAACCGCTATGAAGTATCCAAGAGGTAGTGTATATGATGGTTTATCTGAATATAATGCTCCGATAGAACTTGGAAAGAGTGAAATGATTTACGAGGGACAAGATGTCGTAATCCTGGCAGTAGGAAATATTATGGAAGAATGTGAAAAAGCAGTGCAGCTTCTTAAAAGTCAGGGATATAATCCGGGGCTTGTAAATGTTCGTTTTATTCGCCCAATGGATGAAGAGATGCTGCATGTACTGTCCAAAAAATATTCACTTATTGTTACTGTAGAAGAGAATCAGTTAATCGGAGGATATGGGCAGATGGTTTCTGCTTTTCTCCATAAAAATGTATGCAAGAATCAGCTTCTTACTCTGGGTATTTCCGATTATTTTGTGGGTCATGCCACTGTGAATGAGCAAAGAGAAGAAGCCGGAATCAATGCGGATTCCATTGTAAAGTCGATAATAGATAGGATGAATTAGAATGAAACAACGTTTGGATGTATTGTTAGTAGAGCAGGGACATGCTGCGTCGAGAGAGAAAGCAAAAGCGATGATTATGTCAGGAGTCGTTTTCGTAAACGGCCAGCGAGAAGATAAGGCCGGAAGCACCTTTGATGAGAAGGCTGCCGCAACTATTGAGATTCACGGTTCTACGCTTCGCTATGTAAGTCGTGGTGGCTTAAAACTGGAGAAAGCTGTAGAACAGTTCGGCTTTTCCTTAAAAGATAAAACCTGTATGGATGTCGGGGCTTCTACTGGAGGATTTACAGACTGTATGCTTCAGAATGGAGCCGCAAAAGTATTTTCTGTTGACGTTGGAAGAGGACAGCTTGATTGGAAACTCAGGAATGATGAACGTGTTGTTTGTATGGAAAAGACAAATATGCGTTATGTGAAACCGGAAGATATTGGAGAACTGGCCGACTTTATTTCTATTGATGTCTCCTTTATTTCTCTTACAAAGATTCTTCCACCAGTAAAGGCATGTTTAAAAGAGGATGGACAGGTTGTCTGTCTTATTAAACCACAGTTTGAAGCAGGAAGAGAAAAGGTAGGGAAAAAAGGTGTAGTAAGAGACCGACAAGTACATGAAGATGTTATAAAGCAGATTATGGACTTTGCCTTAGCACTTGGTTTTTCACTGCTGCATCTTGATTATTCACCGATTAAAGGACCAGAGGGAAATATAGAGTACTTACTGCATTTATTAAACAGACCGGAGGAAAGCCAGATTAGTGATGAGATGATACCGGATGTTGTTGCGGCATCCCATCAGTCGTTGTCTCATCGTGAAGCGGTGAAATAGACAGCATGAATAATTTTTTAATTATTGCAAATAAGCAAAAAGATATTAATCTTGAAATTACAGAACAGATCAAACATCATATTACAAGAATGGGTGCAGTATGTAACGTATATGACCAGTATAACAGAAACGTTACTTCTATAGATATTCCAGAGGGAACACAATGTATTCTTGTTATTGGTGGAGATGGTACCATTTTGGCTGCTGCAAGAATGCTTGTTGGAAATACGATTCCGTTACTTGGAATTAATCTTGGAACACTTGGCTTTCTTGCCGACGTGAATCTTGCTGATCTATCAAAGACATTGGATTTATTATTAAAAGACCAATATCAGGTAGAGAATCGTATCATGCTTACAGCAGAAGTGTATAAGCAGGGGGAAAAAGCGGCAACATATATCGCTCTCAACGACTTTAATATTAACCGTTGTGGAGCTTCGAGAGTTATCGGTTTAAAAGTGGGTATTAATGGCTCAACAATTGACTGCTACCGGGCAGATGGTGTTATTGTTTGTACACCAACTGGTTCTACCGGCTATAACTTGTCTGCTGGCGGCCCGATTATTAATCCAACTTGTAAGAACTTTGTGATTACCCCAATCTGCCCACATTCTCTTACTGCGAGAAGTATTGTACTTGCCAAGGAAGATGTGGTTACGGTGGAAGTAGAACAGATAAGAAGTAATATTAAGGAAGAGGCTATTATTTCCTTTGATGGAAGAGAAGGGTTAAGCATTGTTCCGGGAGATCAGGTAAAGATATATAAATCACAGGAAGTAACACCGTTTATTAAAGCAACGGAAGTCAGCTTTGTGCAGATTTTAAAGGAGAAGCTTTTATAAAAAGAAGTGGAGATAAGAATGAAGGGAAAACGACAGGAAAAAATACTGGAGATTATTCGGACAAATGATATAGAAACACAGGAAGAACTGACCAAAAAATTGTCAGAGGCAGGATTTTCTTCGACGCAGGGGACGATTTCAAGGGATATTCGTGAATTAAAACTCACAAAAGTTACCGGTGCAAATGGAAAACAGAAGTATGCACCGATTCAGACTGAGGATATTCATGTTTCCAGCAAGTATAAAAGAGTATTGTCTGAGGGAATTCTTCACATGGATAATGCAGAAAATATATTAGTAATCAAAACAGTTCCAGGCATGGCAATGGCATGTGCCGCGGCGATTGATTCTATTTCTCTTCATGGAGTACTTGGCTGTATTGCCGGGGACGACACGATTATGTGCGTGGTGAAAGAAACCCCTATGGTGGAGGAAGTTATGAAGGAAATTGACACGATTATGAAGGGACATCGTTAACATCGGAGGGTGCTATGCTCATAAATTTACACGTTAAAAATCTGGCACTTATTGAGGAAACAGAGGTAGATTTTACAGATCATCTCAATATACTTACAGGAGAAACAGGTGCAGGTAAGTCGATTCTCATTGGGTCGATTCAATCTGCGCTTGGTGCGAAAATACCAAAAGATATGATAAGACATGGCTGTGACAGTGCACTTATTGAACTGATATTTCACACAAAAAGCCAGGCAGTCCAAAAAAAGATGGAAGAATTTGAGATTCCATTTGAAGATGGAGAGATTATTATATCAAGGAGGATTACCAATAACAGAGTTATTAATAAGGTAAATGATATCAGTGTTACAATTGGCAGATTAAAAGAACTTTCGCCGCTTCTTCTTGACCTAAGTGGACAGCATGAGAACCAGCTTCTTTTAAAACCGCAGAATCATTTGAAAATTATTGATAGTTATCATCGAAGTGTAATCGCTCCTGTAAAAGAAAAGACCGCTTCCTTATATCATGAGTATCAGGAACTTCAAAAGAAACTTTCCGAACAAAATATGGGAGAGGAACAAAGAATTCGGGAGATGGAATTTTTAAAATATGAAATCCAGGAAATTGAGGAAGCGCAACTTCGCCCTGGAGAAGATGAATCTCTTGAAACGGAGTACCAGAAAGTATCCCATGCAAAAGAAATTCTTTCTGACTGTGCGGCTGTTCATGAAGTGACAGCAGGGCAAAACGGTTGTGCGGGTGATCTCATTGGTTCGGCCGTACAACGGCTTTATACGGTGTCTAATCTTGATGCCGAGGCTAGGGGACTAACAGAGCAGTTGCAGACCATTGATTCTTTGCTGAATGATTTTAACAGAGAACTTTCCAGTTATATTGATTCCATGGAATTTGATGGAGAGCAATTTGCAGAAATAGAGGAACGCTTGAATCTGATTAATCATTTGAAAGCAAAGTATGGAGATTCTATAGAGAAAATACAGAAATATCATGATAACAGTGTTGAAAAATATGAAAAACTTTCCAATTATGAGGAGTATATTTCTGAAATAAAAAGGGAATTATCTAAAGTAAAGGAAAAACTGGATATACAGTGTGAGAGATTGACTGCTTTGCGCAAAGAGGCAGCGATTCCGTTAACAAAATTAATTAAAGAAGCATTGTTAGATCTTAACTTTTTAGATGTTGTCTTTGAAATCGCTTTTGAACAGTCAGAACACTATTCTGCATTAGGAAAGGATAATGTCTGCTTTATGATTTCTACAAACCCAGGACAGGCAGTACGACCGCTTCATGAGATTGCATCTGGTGGTGAGTTGTCCAGAATCATGCTGGCAATCAAGTCTATTTTAGCAGATGAAGAAAATATTGAGACATTGATTTTTGATGAGATAGATACAGGAATCAGTGGAAGAACGGCACAGAAAGTTTCAGAACGACTTGCTTATATTGCAAAAAAAAGACAAGTTATTGCCATCACACATCTGCCGCAGATTGCTGCAATGGCAGATTCGCATTATTTAATCGAAAAAACAAGTGATGCCAATTCGACAATCAGTAATATTTACCCATTATCAGAAGAAGAATCGGTAAAAGAACTTGCACGAATGTTAGGCGGAGTGAAAATTACAGAAGCCGTTTTACAAAATGCAAGAGAAATGCGTGCTTTGGCAAAACAGTAAAATATGCCTGTTTGAAACAGGAAGATGCCTGCCATACTAAGTGAAAATTTAGATATGGGGGCATTTTTTATGAGGGAAAAATTAAAACAGTTTTACATTGTATTGTTAGTATTTATACTAACTATCATGGGGCAATATGGACACGTTTTACAGACAGAAGCTGTGTTTTCTACACAAAAAGAAACCGTTTCGGCAAAATCTCAGACGGGGAAACGACTAACCGGGCAAAAAAGCGAGGAAAAAGTGTATGCATCAGGGATACCAATCGGAATTTATATAAAAACGGAAGGAATTCTTGTATTAGGACTCCAGCAGATTGACGGGAAAAATTCTCCGGCATCCTGTAAAATAAAAGCAGGGGATTATATTCTGAAACTAAACGCTCAGAATATCACAACAAAGCAGCAATTTATACGCTTATTGCAGAAAAATGGAGAAAAAGAAGTGGTGTTGACACTAAAGCGTAAGAACAAAAAGATAAAGGTGAAAGTACAACCCGTATATTCTGCAAAAAATAAATGTTATCAAATTGGTGTGTGGATTCGAAATGATACGCAGGGAATTGGTACGATTACTTTTATAAGAGAGGATGGGACTTTTGCAGCTCTTGGGCATGGAATTAATGACGGAGATATTGGTGTCCGCTTTTTAATTGAGGGTGGAAGTGCGTATCGAACTAATATATCTTCGATTTTGAAGGGAAAATCAGGAATGCCTGGAGAAATAATCGGCACGATTGATTATAGCCCGCAAAATTATCTTGGAGAGATATATGCGAATACGAACGGAGGAATTTTGGGAAAAATAACAGAAAACAAAAAAGAATTTTTTACAGGTAAAAAAATAAGTATTGCAAAAAAATCAGAAGTGAAAACAGGCAAAGCATATCTTAGAAGCAGTATCAGTGGAAAAAGCAAAGATTATTCCATCGAAATAGAAAAAGTATTCTTTCACGAAAAAAATTCTTTAAAAACGTTAAAAATCAGGGTGACAGATTCCGAACTGATTACTCTTACTGGCGGAATTATTCAGGGACTTAGCGGCAGCCCTATTTTACAAAATGGTAAACTTGTTGGTGCAGTCACCCATGTTTTAATTGATAATCCGCAAATGGGCTATGGAATATTTGCAGAAAGTATGTTAGAATAAAAAAAGTGAATTTTTCAGTAAGAGATATTGCAAAATATAAGAAAATTATAGTAGAACTAGTATGCGTTATGATATTATAACGAAATACAGTGATGAAACAGCAACGACTAGTTAGCAGAACTATTGTAAAAAAACTACAGGACCGATAATGAGGGATTATGAATAGTAAAAGTTTAAGCGATTATTATTATAACCATTCTTTTATGGATGGACTTCGGAAGAAACTACCAAAGCTTCTTCCGAATACATATTGTATAGCGGCAATTGATATTGAACATTTTCGCCTCTTTAATAAGTTGTATGGAAGAAGTTCCGGAGACGAGGTTATCCGCTATATTTGTGCCTGTTTGAAACAGAGTACCATGGAGAATGATGGAATTGATGCCTATTTAGGCGGAGATAATTTTGTTGCTCTTTTGCCAGACAGTGATGAATTACTTTGTAGCATACGGGAAAAAATTATAGAAAAGCTTGGCAAGTGGAATAACACATCTGTATTCTTTCCATTATTTGGTGTATACACGATAGAAGATACCTCGATACAGCCAGAATTAATGTATGATCGTGCCATGCTGGCGCGCTCTCATGCAGAAGAAGATTATAAATGGCATATCTGTCGTTATACTTTAGAGATGGAATCCTGTTTAGAGGAGGAAGTCTATCTGTTAGCAGAGATAGAGAAGGGCTTGGAAAACGAAGAATTTACATTTTTTGTCCAGCCGCAGTGTAATATTATGACAGGACAGATTGTCGGTGCCGAAGCATTGGTCCGCTGGCAGAAAGAGGATGGAGAGTTCCTTTTACCAGGTGAATTTATTCCAGTATTAGAGAAAAATAAGATGATAGACCGTCTGGACCGTTATATCTGGGAAAAGGTCTGTCAGTGGCTCAGACATTGGATTGACACAGGACATTCTCCGGTTCCAATCTCTATTAATGTATCCCGCATCGACATTTTTTCGATGAATGTCCCGGATTATTTATTTGATTTGATGGAGAAATATCAGATTCCGAAATATTTGATTAAAGTAGAAATTACAGAAAGTGCCTACACAGAGAATAATAACCGGATTGCCAGTGCAGTAAATACATTGCGAAGCAGAGGATTAGTTGTTATGATGGATGACTTTGGCTGTGGATACTCTTCTTTAAATATGTTAGAGAATATACCTGTTGATGTATTAAAACTCGATATGCGTTTCCTTCGTTTTGAGGAGGCGGAACGCAAAAAAAGTGCACATATATTAGAAGCCATCGTAAATATGGCAAGTATGTTACATCTCCCGATTGTTGTTGAAGGAGTAGAAGATGAGAGTCAGGAGAAGTTTGTACAAGGTCTTGGCTATCGCTATACACAGGGATTTTATTATTATAAACCCCTTCCAATTCCTAAATTTGAAGAACTTTTGAGCGACCATAGAAGAATTGATACACAGGGAATTGTTTACAAACAGGTAGAGCCGATGCATATTCGAGAGTTCATTGATTCAAATTTTGTCAGTGACAGTATGCTCAATAATGTACTTGGCCCAGTTGTTTTTTTTGAAGTACAGAGTGGCAAGATAAAGGTAACCCGCGTCAATGAACAGTACTTCCAGATGATTGGAGCAGAACACTTCAAAGAAGACATTCAAAAAGAATTTTTAGCGCGGATTCCAGCAGAAGAACGCAGCCAGTTCAACGAAATGCTCGAAAACTCCTTCCTGAATCCAGTATCCGGTGCAGATGGTATGCTCCATCTCTTAAGAACAGAAACCGATAAACTCACCGTATACATTAAAGTATTCTATATGCAGGAAAAAGAAGACTGGAGACAATATTACTGTTCCTTAATGGATATGACAAAAATATTATAAATAATAAAAAAGCTATTGCAGTGTTAACTATAAACACTGCAATAGCTTTTTATTATTCCTTCTCTCTGGGTTCGGCAGTCACTGACATTCATTCAGCATTTACCTAATGTTCGCCTTCACATACTCTTTGATTGCCTCAAAGCTTTCCTTACTGATAACATGTTCTATCTTACAGGCATCTTTCTCTGCAATTTCGGCAGAAACACCTAATTTTTCTAAACATGATGTAAGTAATTGATGACGCTCATAAATCATATCCGCAATTGCCTTTCCAGATTCTGTAAGATAAATATATCCGGCATCTGTTACAGTGATATGATTCTTCTCGCGAAGATTCTTCATGGCGATACTTACACTTGATTTTTTGAAATCAAGCTGATTAGCGACATCAACGGAACGAACAACAGGAAGTCTTTTACTGAGAACTAAAATAGTCTCTAAATAGTTTTCAGCAGATTCGTTGTTTTTTTCCTTCAAAATAATCACCTCAATAAACGTATAAATTCACTTATTATTAGTAGTATAACATATTAGCGACAATTTTTCAAACAAAGGTATTAAAAAGTTTTATCATTATTAATCCTTTAAAAAGAAAGAGTAAAATGCTACACTGTAACGGGAGATTTATGGCAGATAACCATGAATACAAAGGAGAATATTTATTATAGATACGATTTTGTACATGGGATTGATATAGTCATAAAATTTTGAAGAGAAAGGATGAAAAAGAAAGATTTTATGAAGAAACTATTATACTTTATGAAAGACTACAAAAAAGAAAGTGTTCTGGCTCCTTTATTTAAGATGTTAGAAGCGTTCTTTGAATTATTTGTACCATTGGTTGTTGCGTCAATCATTGACGATGGTATTGTTCCAAAAGATTCTGGGCATATCATAAGAATGTGTCTGCTTCTTCTGGTATTAGCGGCAGTGGGATTGACATGTTCTATTACCGCACAGTATTTTGCGGCAAAGTCTGCTGTTGGAGCGGCAACAGGGATTCGTTATGAATTATTTACCCATATTCAGACATTAGGCTATGAGGAGATGGATATGGTAGGAACATCTACATTGATTACTCGTATGACAAGTGATATTAATCAGGTGCAGAACGGAATCAATCTGGTACTTCGTCTGTTCCTGCGGTCTCCATTTATTGTATTTGGTGCGATGATCATGGCATTTACGATTGATGTGAAGGCTGCGATGATTTTTGTTGTGGCAATCATTTTATTGTCTATCGTTGTATTTGGTGTCATGTTTATTACAAAGCCACTTTATAAAAAGGTACAGTCAGGACTCGATACGATTCTTGGAACAACAAGAGAGAATCTTACAGGTGTGCGTGTGATTCGTGCTTTTCATCAGGAACAGGCAGAATATAATAAGTTTTTAGCAGAGAATGAAGAACTTACTTCTTTACAGAAATTTGCTGGAAAAATATCAGGACTTACGAATCCACTGACTTTTATTATTATCAACTTTGCTATTTTGGTATTGATTCATACCGGTGCGGTTCGTGTAAGTCTTGGTACGTTATCACAGGGACAGGTTGTTGCGCTTTATAACTATATGTCCCAGATTCTTGTAGAGCTTATCAAGCTGGCAAACCTCATTATTTCCGTGACAAAAGCGATGGCATGTTTTAATCGTATTCAGGATGTTTTTCATATTGAGCCATCTATGAAAGAAGGAACAAAAACAGTTGCTGCTGCAGGCAATACCACTCCTGCGGTAGAATTTAAAAACGTTTCCTTTACTTACGCCGGAGGCGGAGATCATGCTGTGGAGAATATTTCCTTTAAGGCAATGCCAGGACAGACCATTGGAATTATTGGAGGTACTGGTTCTGGAAAGTCTACACTTGTCAATCTGATTCCAAGATTTTATGACGTGAGTGAGGGAGAGGTAGATATTGCAGGGAAAAATATACAGGATTATACTTATGGATCTTTAAGAAACACAATTTCTGTTGTTCCACAAAAGGCGCAGCTTTTTGCCGGAACGATTCGGGATAATTTGACTTTTGGCTGCCCGGATGCGACAGAAGAACAGATAGAAGAGGCACTTGCTATCTCGCAGGCAAAGGAATTTGTTGACACAAAAGAAGGAAGACTTGATGCGAAGATAGAACAGGGCGGTAAAAACCTTTCTGGTGGACAGAGACAGCGCCTTACTTTAGCAAGAGCGTTAGTGCCACAGTCAGATATCCTCATTATGGATGACAGTGCATCTGCCCTTGATTATGCAACAGATGCCAGGCTTCGAAAAGCAATTCAGGATATGAAGAGAAAACCGACTGTATTTATCGTGTCACAGAGAACTTCCTCCATCCAGAATGCTGACATGATTTTAGTGCTTGATGATGGAAAGATAGCAGGGCAGGGAACGCATGAACAGTTACTTAAGTCCTGTAATATTTACCGTGAAATTTATGAGACACAGTTTAAGAAGGAGGAAGCGTAAATGGCACAGCAAAATACAAACGGCAAAAGAAAAAGCACAATAAAAAAAGTGTGGCATTATTTAAAAAACTACCGTTTCCTTCTGATTTTATCGATTCTTATGGCGGCACTTACCGTTGCCGGTACATTATATGTACCAATCCTTGTCGGAGATGCGATTGATTTTATTATTAAAAAAGGACAGGTAAATTTTGCGGCGATTGCAAAAATATTAGAAAAAGGTGCGACAGTTATTTTATTTACGGGAATCACACAGTGGATCATGAATATCTGTAACAACCACATTACATTTCATGTAACAAGAGACATCCGTAATGAGGCAATGAAAAAGATTGAAAAGCTGCCACTTAAATATATTGATGGACACTCTTATGGAGATGTAGTAAGTCGTGTTATTGCCGACGTTGATCAGTTTGCCGATGGGCTTTTAATGGGATTTACCCAGTTTTTTACTGGAGTTGTGACGATTCTCGGTACGCTTGGATTTATTTTTTCCATCCATGTAGGAATTGCTCTTTTGGTTGTCTGTCTGACACCGATTTCTTTATTAGTTGCCCGTTTTATCGCAACTCACACTTACTCTATGTTTAAATTGCAGTCAGAGACAAGAGGAGAGCAGACAGCATTAATTGAGGAAATGATTGAAGGAGAAAAGGTTGTAAAAGCATTTGGCTATGAAAAGAGAGCCGGAGAACGTTTTGCAGCTGTAAATGATAAGTTACAGGGATATTCTTTAAAAGCTATCTTCTTTTCTTCTATTACGAATCCGTCTACCCGTTTTGTCAACAGCCTTGTATATGCAAGCGTGGCATTAAGCGGTGCACTCACTGCCATTGGCGGGGGACTTAGCGTTGGACAGCTTACCTGTCTGTTAAGCTATGCAAATCAGTATACAAAGCCATTTAATGAGATATCTGGTGTAGTTACGGAATTGCAGAACGCATTAGCCTGTGCGGCTCGTATTTTCGAACTCATTGAGGAAACACCGGAAACCGATGATAAGAAAGATGCCCTTGTTCTAGCAAATCCAGAGGGAAATATCGAACTTTCTCATGTAAACTTCTCCTATACCACAGAGAAACGCCTGATTGAAGACTTTAATCTTAATGCGAAAAAAGGACAGCGTATTGCGATTGTCGGACCTACCGGGTGCGGAAAGACAACCATTATTAATCTTTTGATGCGTTTTTATGATGTAAATAAAGGAAAGATCATGGTAGAGGGAACGGATATCCGTGATATTACGAGAGAGAGCCTTAGAACTTCCTACGGTATGGTATTACAGGATACCTGGCTTCGAAGTGGAACAATCCGTGATAATATAACGATGGGACGAGAAGGCTTTAGTGACGAACAGATTATCGCTGCGGCAAAAGAGGCTCATTCCTACAGCTTTATTAAAAAAATGCCAAAGGGACTCGACACATATATTACAGAAGATGGAGCAGGTATGAGTCAGGGGCAGAAACAGCTTCTTTGTATCACAAGAGTAATGCTTGACCTTCCGTCTATGCTGATTCTTGATGAGGCAACTTCCTCCATTGATACCCGTACCGAACAAAAGATTCAGAATGCGTTTGCGAAAATGATGGTCGGACGAACAAGCTTTATCGTAGCACATCGTTTATCTACGATTCAGAATGCGGATGTGATTCTGGTCATGCGAGACGGGCATATTATCGAGCAGGGAAATCACGAGACGTTGTTAAAGCAGAATGGATTCTATGCGAAGCTGTATAACAGTCAGTTTGCAAGTTAGGTAAAATTTGTCTTGTATACTTCTATTAAATTTTATATAATAGGAACTGTGCCACATAGAAAATTGTGGTGGTTACGTAATGATATTTTTTTACAATAATCAGAAATATGAGGTGATTACATGTTTAAAGTTACAGAAGATATTATTTATGTTGGTGTGAATGATCATGAAGTAGATTTATTTGAGGGTCAGTATGATGTACCGAACGGAATGGCATATAATTCGTATGTTGTTCTTGATGAGAAGGTTGCAGTATTTGATACGGTAGATGCACATTTTAAGGATGAGTGGCTTGCAAATCTGGAGGAGGCTTTTGCGGGAAGAACTCCGGATTACTTAATCGTGCAGCATATGGAACCAGACCATGCGGCTAATATTGCTAACTTTGCTGAAAAGTATCCAGAAGCAAAGATTGTTGGTAATGCAAAGACTTTCCCTATGATGAAGCAGTTCTTTGGAACAGATTTTGCAGACCGTCAGGTTATCGTAAAAGAGGGAGAGACTTTAAGTACAGGTAAGCATAACCTTACTTTTGTTATGGCTCCTATGGTTCACTGGCCAGAAGTTATGATGACTTATGATACAACAGATAAGATTTTCTTCTCTGCAGATGCTTTTGGTAAGTTTGGTGCATTAGATGTAGAGGAAGAGTGGGATTGTGAAGCACGCCGTTATTATATCGGTATCGTTGGCAAATATGGCCCAATGGTACAGAAGTTATTCGGCAAGGTTGGCTCCCTTGAAATTAAGGCAATCTGCCCATTACATGGACCAGTATTAACTGAGAACTTAGAGCATTATCTGAACTTATACAACATCTGGTCTTCCTATCAGGTGGAGACAGAGGGAACAGTAATTGCCTATACTTCTGTTTATGGCAATACAAAAAAGGCTGTAGAACTGTTAGCTGAGAAGTTAAAAGAAGAAGGCTGTCCAAAAGTTGTTGTTACAGATCTTGCTAGAGATGATATGGCAGAAGCTGTAGAAGATGCATTCCGTTACGGAAAGTTAATTCTTGCCACAACGACATATAACGGAGATATTTTCCCATTTATGAAAGAATTCATTAACCATCTGACAGAGAGAAGCTATCAGAACCGTACGATTGGATTTGTAGAGAACGGAAGCTGGACCCCGATGGCAGCAAAGATTATGAAGGCTGCTTTTGAGAAGAGCAAGAATATTACATTTGCAGATACAACGGTGACAATTCGCTCTGCGGTAGATGAAACAAGCGAAGCGCAGATTGTGGCTCTTGCAAAAGAGATGAAATAGTCGTTTTAGGCAAAGCTGACGAAATAAGAAAGAGAAAAAATCCCTATTTGTGACTTTAGTCGCGGCAGGTTGAATGTTCGTGGAAACGTTTGCATCCAATTTTTGCTTCGAGGTCACAAATAGGGATTCTTTCTCTTTCCTGGTTCTGTCTTTGGCTGTAGCAGAATTACTTATCCTATAAATCACATTCCATACGAGTAATCAGCAGTTCTTTTATGATATCCCGCAAATATACAGAAATCCCCGTATTTTTTTCTGAGAATACATCATCAAATTCTGCAAACCATCGAAGTTCCTTATATTCTCTCTTATACAAAGGAAAAGTCTTTTCATAAGGATAATTCTCTATCTGTATTCCAAAATGTTTCTGCGCTTTTGGAAGCGGCAGGAAGATTCCATCTTTTTTGACATAGCAGGTAGAAGCTTTTGCTGCCCGGCGGTATTGGCGTTCAACGTAGCAGCCGACACTTTTATGAATCGCCCGTTCCTCTTTTGGAAGATAATAATAATTGTGATAGTCTTTGTAAAAATGTTTTAACACGTCCTCAACAAAAGGAAGGGTGATCGTCAGTATGGACAAATCTTTTTTGTCAGAAAAGAGATCTCCTATAGGGGTAGATACCTCTAATGGCTGTGGCAGAGGGAGAGGAAGTCTGCAGGAGATAGCAATGCTGCCATTTCCACGTTCAAACACTTTATTGGCGGGTGCGATTCTCTGTAAAGTGATGTCCTCAAGGAAAATCTGACGATAGGAAAAGAGCGGAAGAAGATATTTCATACCAAGTAAATCATCTTCATTGTGAAGCAGAAGATTATGTAACAAGTCTTCGTCCTTTGACATAAGGTAGTCTTTGTAAACAGCGATAAGCTGTCCGCCATCATATTTGTCTTCTCTATTTAAGCCAAGAAACTGTTCCCAGTCTTTTTGTTTTCCATGTGTCATCTGAAAAAGATTTTGAAAAGGTTTTAAAAACTGGTAAAAATCCAGGGATGGATATTTTTCTATATCACAGGTTAGTTCATTTAAGTCGTAATGCCTCTTTAAATAAGGAATATCAAAGCTGTTGCCGTTAAATGTGACAAGCTGCCAGTCTTTTTTTGATAAAATATTTTGAAAGGCAAGGAGAATCTCTTCTTCACTTGTGCCGTCATCATTAAACCACTGGATGAATTGGAATCCTTCTTCTGCAAAATATCCGCAGCCAATCAGGTATAAGATGGTGTTGTCTCTGGAAAAACCAGTAGTTTCTATATCAAAAAATAAAAAAGATTCTGTCTTTTCGGGAATCTTTTCTTGTGGGAATATTTTATTAATCGTTAACATGATACCTCCAGAATGACATATGTTGTCTCAAAAATTCTTAGTATAATAATGTTATAACCATAGCAGAGAACGTTTTATATGTCAAACACATTTTCGAGAAAGGGGTAAATGCGCTTAAAGTAAAAGAGTTGTAATATGATGGGAATTATGGTATCATGTCAGAAGTCAGAATATAAGTTCTAGAGCGTGTTTGAAAAATGCGTGATGCACATCTTGCAGAAAATATTTTTCAAACACGCTCTAGTAACAATTTTAAAAGAAGGCAGGAAATTCATTTGATTTCATATATTAAGGGAACAGTTGCATATAAGGGGAAGGATTCTGTTGTGATAGAGAATCATGGAATTGGTTACCAGATAAAAGTGCCGTCAAGAGTTCTTGAGGGTGTGAATAGTGGTGAGGAAGCGATGCTTCATACCTATCTATATGTACGAGAAGACCAGTTGGCATTGTTTGGATTCTCTTCGATTCAGGAGTTAGAGACTTTCCAGATTCTGCTTGGAATTTCAGGCATCGGACCGAAAGCCGCATTATCGGTACTTTCCACGATGTCAGTGGAAGATTTGTATTATGCGGTTTTTAGTGAGGATGCGAAGAGTATCGCTAAGACACCGGGTATCGGTCCCAAAGGTGCGAAGAGAATGATCATCGAGCTGAAAGATAAGCTGAATCTAGAAGATTTAGAGTCAGTTTCAGGGACAGAGGAAGCAGCGCCACAGAGTTCCTCTACAGAAGGAGACAGCATTGCGGATACTGTACAGGCATTAGTAGCATTAGGCTATTCGAATGGAGAAGCATATCGTGCCGTACATAGTGTGCCGGAAGCAGAGAAGTTAGATGCAGAACAGTTATTAAAAGAAGCATTGAAGAAAGTATTAACATTTTTATAAGGTGATAACATGGACAGAATGATCAGCACAGAGCTGATGGAGGAGGATATTGCGGTAGAAGGCAGCCTCCGGCCACAGAATTTATCAGAATATATAGGACAGGAGAAGGTAAAAAAGAACCTTCGGGTATTTATCGAGGCGGCTAAGATGCGAGGAGAGTCTCTTGACCATGTATTATTATATGGCCCTCCGGGTCTTGGAAAGACAACATTAGCAGGGATTATCGCAAACGAAATGGACAGTAATTTGAAGATTACTTCCGGACCGGCGATTGAGAAGCCAGGAGAAATTGCGGCAGTATTGAATGGACTTTCTGATGGAGATGTTCTCTTTATTGACGAGATTCACCGACTGAACCGGCAGGTGGAGGAAGTTCTTTATCCAGCAATGGAGGATTTTTCTATTGATATTATGATTGGAAAGGGCGCTTCAGCGAAGTCTATACGTTTAGAGCTTCCTCATTTTACATTGGTAGGAGCTACAACAAGAGCAGGAATGCTTACTGCACCGCTTCGAGACCGTTTTGGAGTTGTAAACCGTCTGGAATTTTATACAGATGAAGAATTGAAAGTAATTGTAGAACGCTCAGCAGAACTTCTTGGAGTAAAGATTGATGAGGCCGGTGCAATGGAAGTTGGAAAAAGAAGTCGTGGGACACCAAGACTGGCGAATCGACTGCTTAAGCGGGTAAGAGACTTTGCACAGGTTCGATATGACGGTATGATCACATATGAGGTAGCACAGACGGCACTTAATTTACTTGAGGTTGATTCTATGGGATTAGATGCGACAGACCGCAACCTTTTAGAAGCGATGATTACAAAGTTTATGGGAAAACCGGTGGGTTTAGATACACTAGCAGCAGCAATCGGAGAGGACTCTGGTACGATTGAAGATGTGTATGAGCCGTTTCTTATTCAGAGAGGCCTCATTAAGCGAACACCGAGAGGCCGGGCTTTAACTGCTTTCGCCTATGAACATATGGGATATCCGGTACCGGAGGAGATTTATTAAAAGATTTTGCATCACAGGAGGGTTGATATGGAAGAAAGAAGTGAATTGTCAGTAGTAATTGACGGTAAAGTATATAGATTGTCGGGTGGAAGTGATATCTATCTCCAAAAACTTGCCTCCTATGTTGACGGCAAGATAAGAGAATTAAAAAAACAGCCAGGATATAATAAGCTTTCCACCGAATATCGTGATATTTTGCTGGCGCTCAATATTACAGAAGAACTCTTTAAACTTCGGGATGAGATTGAAGTATTTAATCAGGATGGCCGGGACAGAGCTCAGGAGCTTTATGAATTAAAGCAGCAGATTGTCGATAGAGATATGCGGCTTGATGCAGCGAATAAGCTGGTTGCAGATTATAAAGCAAAGGTGAATGAGCTGCAAAAACAGATTATTGGACTGGAGACGAACAATGAATTTCATTAAAAAGAGAAACCTGCCGGAATTACTTGCTCCGGCAGGTTCTTTCGAGCATTTAAAAGCGGCTGTTGCAGCGGGAGCAGATGCGATTTATATGGGTGGTGAAAAGTTTGGTGCCAGAGCGTATGCACATAATTTTTCCAGAGAGGATATGATAGAGGCGCTGCAGTTTGCACATTTTCATGAACGTAAGTTATATCTTACAGTGAACACATTAATGAAAGAGAAAGAGCTTTTTGAAGAATTAGGAGACTTTCTTTTTCCTTATTATGAGAATGGTTTAGACGGTGTTATCGTTCAGGATATTGGTGCGGTTCGATTCATTCGAGAGAATTTCCCTGACTTGGAAATTCACGGAAGCACACAGCTAACGGTGACAGATTTTCGTGGTGCTGTTGCTGCGAAGCGCATGGGAATGACCAGAGTTGTTCCGGCAAGAGAATTATCTTTGGCAGAAATAAAAAGAATAAAAAAAGAAACTGGCCTTGAAGTGGAAGTTTTCGTTCATGGGGCATTGTGTTATTGCTACTCTGGTCAATGTCTTTTAAGCAGTATGTATGGCGGAAGAAGTGGAAATCGCGGCCGCTGTGCCCAGCCTTGCCGACTTCCATATACTCTGATGAATGCTGATGGAATGATATTAAATCCTTCAAAGTATACGAAATATCTTCTTAGTCCAAAGGATTTATGTTCTCTTTCTATGCTGCCGTCTTTAATGGAAATTCCTGTGGATTCTTTAAAGATTGAAGGACGCATGAAAAATGTGGAGTATGTGGCAGGAGTTACAGCAATTTACCGCAAATATTTAGATAAGATTTCTGAAAACTGGGAACAAAGAGCACAATTTCAACCAGAAGAAGAGGATATACATGCCTTAGAAGAATTATACTGTCGCGGCAGTTTTACAGAGGGATATTGGAACAAGCACAATGGGCAGGACATGATGGCAGCTGTTTCTCCCAAAAATACTGGAAGAAAAGTTGGTAAAGTTCTATCTGTCTCTAAAAATAAAGTTCGGATGCATTTTGAAGATACATTACATCCAAAAGATATTTTAGTAATTCCTGTTTCAAAAGATGGGCAGGATGAAGTGATTCTTACAGTCCCTTCTAAAGATGTGGGTACTTCTTTAAAAGGACAGGTGACACTGAACGCTCCGCGCACACAATCTATTAAGCCTGGAATGCCTGTATATCGCAGGAGAAATGAAGAACTTCTTACACACATTGAAAAAAATATTTTAAATGGCGTGATAAAATACCCTGTGACAGGAGATATTACACTAAAAGTTGGCGAACCTTTGATGCTCCAGCTTTTTTGCAGAGAAGAAAGTGTGTTTGTTGAAGGACCGGTTATCGAATGTTCTGAAAAGAGGCCGGTAACGAAGGAAGATATCCTGCGGCAGATGCACAAGACTGGTAATGTACCATTTATACTTACTTCTTTTGAAGTGAATTTAGATGAGGGATGTTTTCTTCCAATGTCTGCTTTAAAAAGAATTCGTCAGGACGGATTTGCTCTTTTAGAGGAAAAATTACGCATCTGCAAAAATAGAGTAGATAATCTGCCAGAAAAAAGAGAATATTTTTATGAGAAGAACTTGTCCTCAAAAGAATTGGATAATCAACAGAATCTAATGAATAAGCGCTATGATTGTCCGAATCAGGCACAACGAGAACTAAACTCAGAGCAGGAAGAGCGAATTGCAAGTGTATATAATATAAAGCAGGCATTTTTATATTGTGAGGATACTTTTTTTGATGGAATCTGTCTTCCATGGGAATTTTTTTCGGAAAAAGAGTTAGAAAATGTGGGCGAAAAGATTAAGACTGCTGGAAAAAGCCTGTATCTTGCACTTCCTCGTGTATTTCGAGGTAATAATGTGCTGGAAGATCAATTAAAAAAGATCTGTTCTCTGTCAATTTGGGATGGAATTTATGCATATACTATAAATGAAATGGAATTTCTTATGCAGTTAGAGGGATGTACTACAAGAGTGATTGCAGGGGCTTCTTTTTATCATTGGAATTCTTCGGCTATACAGGAATCAAATGCGCTCTATGATAATATGACCGTAAGAGAGCTGCCTGTTGAATTGTCGGAAGAAGAAATTTCAGATATGATAAAGGGAATGGATAAAGAACAGCAGCAGACAGTTGACTTTGAATTACTTATTTATGGAAGAATACCGATAATGCAGTCAGCACAGTGCCTTAAAAAGACGTGTGGGCATTGTAATAAAACTTCCGGGCGATTATGGCTTGAGGATAAAAAGAAAAGAAAGCTTTTAGTAACTACACACTGCCTGGATTGTTATAATCTTATTTGGCAGGATAAGCCGAAGAGTCTGATCGGAGAGAATATCAAGGAGGTTTCTTCTCACATAAAGAGACATCGCTTTGATTTATTTGAACTTACTGAAGCAGAAGTATCTTCCATAAAACAAAGATATCTTAAATGGAAAGAACAGCATTTTACAGAAGAACAAAGTAAAGATACTTCAGATTCATACTGGAATTATGGAATAGAGTAGAAAGGTGGGAATGAAAGTATGGTGAGTTTGATTTCAACAGGATCGAATTATATTATTGTCATCATGGGTGTTATTTACGCAATTACCTGTTTTACCGTTTTTCTTCCCTCTACTGAGAAACGACAGGTAAAGCGGATGGACAGGCAGGAATTGTTTATGTTCGTATTTCATTTTATCTGTTATGGTGTATTATTTGCCAAAACTTTGGATACAAAGATTATTTTTTTGTATCTTGCGCAGGTCGTATTTTTTAAGATGCTGATTTTTGTCTATTCACGAGTATATGTAGACTGTTCGCGAATTTTGATGAATCATACCTGTTTCTTGCTTTTGATTGGTTTTGTTATGTTAACACGCCTGTCATTTGATAAAGCAGTAAAGCAGTTTATTATTGCTGCGGCTACTTCATTGATTGTTTTATTTATTCCGTATTTTATGGAAAAGGCTGTCTGGCTCAAAAAGCTGAAATGGATTTATGGCCTCCTTGGACTGATATTTTTATCTAGTGTATTTGTAATTGGTACCTCACAGAATGGAGCAACGAACTGGATTTCTTTGGGACATGGGATTGCTTTGCAGCCTTCGGAATTTGTTAAGATTTCTTTTGTCTTTTTTATTGCAGCGATGCTTACGAAAGCACCGAATTTTAAAACAATGCTTCTTACGAGCATTTTTGCGGCATGCCATGTTATCATATTAATTGGCGAAAAGGATTTAGGTGGAGCATTAATCTATTTTGTTGTATATGTTTTTCTTTGCTATGTCGCTACTGGAAGGGGAATTTATTTATTTGGAGGAATTGGAGCGGGCACTCTTGCGGCAAAGTTAGCGTACATGCTGTTTGCGCATGTGCGGGTTCGTTTTATTGCCTGGAAAGATCCCTGGTCTGTCATTGAGGGCAGCGGATATCAGATTACGCAGTCTTTATTTGCGATTGCCGCGGGAAGTTGGCTTGGGAAAGGACTGACACAGGGCAGGCCAAATGATATTCCCATTGTGGAAAGTGATTTTATTTTCTCTGCAATTACCGAAGAATTCGGAATTTTATTTGCAATTTGTCTGATATTAATTTATTTGGGAGTGTTTATTCATTTCCTAAAAATTGCGATGGACGTGAGGGGTCGCTTTTACAAGCTTTTAGCATATGGATTTTCTATTTGCTTTATTTTTCAGGTGTTTCTTACAATTGGAGGGGTTACTAAGTTTATTCCTTCTACCGGAGTAACACTTCCACTGATCAGTTATGGAGGAAGTTCTGTAGCCAGTACATTAATAATTTTTGCAGTTATGCAGGGCATATTTATCATTGCCTATAAAGAGGATGATGAGAATGAAGAAGAACAAGCAGGGCAGCCGGACGAGAGTGACCGTAAAAAATACGACTGAACGAAGAGAATCTCGCAGGCACGATCAAAAGGAAACCTTATTTTTTGATATAAAGAGCTTATTTACTCCAAGAAGAGGGAAAAAATTAAAAACGAACCGTTATATGCTACAGACAAGTATTATTGTTGTCGCACTTTTTCTGGGGTTAATTGGCTATGTGGTGAAATTTACCTTAAAGGATAGCAGCAGCGTAGCGCAAAGTTCTTATAATAAGAGAAATTCTTCTCTCTCTGACCAGACAAAACGAGGTCAGATTTTAAGTGCGAACCAGAAGATTCTTGCATATTCTGAGAATAATGAAGCTGGAGATGAGATACGGCACTATCCTTACGAAAATATGTTTGCACACATCATTGGATATACCAGTTATGGAAAGGCAGGACTGGAATCTGTTTGTAACAGTGATCTTTTGACATCACACGAAAAACTGATGAAGCAGCTCAGTAACGGTGTTGCCAGCAAGAAGAATATCGGAGATAATGTAATAACGACGTTAGATACCCGTCTGCAAAAGGCCGCTTATGAAGCATTAGAGGACTATAGGGGAGCGGTAGTGGCAATCGAACCCAAAACAGGAAAGGTAAGAGCATTAGTTTCCAAGCCCGATTTTGATCCGAATAAGTTAGATGATATCTGGGATAAGATTACTTCTGATTCTTCAGAAAGCTGCCTCTTAAACAGAGCAACGCAGGGGCTTTACCCGCCAGGTTCCACCTATAAGGTACTGACAGCGCTAGAATACATGGAAGAACATCCGAACTCTTATAAGAACTTTAGTTATGAATGTGACGGACAGACGATTGTTAATAGCGTGCGTATCAGCTGCTATGAAAATGAGGAACATGGTGAAGTTGATTTAGACAGGGCATTTGCAAAATCCTGCAATACTGCTTTTGTCACATTAGGTAGTAAGTTGGACATAAAGAATTTTGTTTCACTAAATAAAAAATGTCTGTTCAATCAGGAGATTCCTTTTGATCTTGCAGTAAAAAAGAGTCGTTTTGAATTAACCCAAAATTCAGACAAGAGTGAAATCCCACAAACGGTCATTGGACAGGGAAATACGTTGATGACGCCGTTCCACAACGCTCTCCTTATGTGTGCAGTTGCAAACGAAGGCACTTTGATGAAGCCATATGTCGTTGACCATGTAGAAGGAGCAGATGGAACAACGGTAAAAGAAACTATCCCTGAAATTTATGCCGATCTTATGTCAGAAAAAGATGCGAAAAAGCTCCAGAAAATGCTTCGGGAAGTAGTTACCAGTGGTACGGGTTATAACTTAGATACGGATTTATATACTGCCGCAGGAAAGACAGGAACTGCAGAGAATGAGGGCAAATATGCACATGCCTGGTTCGTTGGCTATTCTAATGTAGAAGACCCGGATTTAGTTGTTTGTGTTCTTGTTGAGAACGTCGGCGCTGGAAGTAAGTATGCTGTCCCGATTGCTAAAAGAGTATTTGATTCTTATTACAATAATAATATGAAAGAATATTATAGTCAGAAAACAGATATCGAATCTACACAGACGAATCAATAAATTTTTCTTGACAATATAACAATCAGATGATAATATATAGAAGTTGGTTGCATTAGCTGTGACTAATTTCTATATGCCGCTGTGGCGGAATTGGCAGACGCATACGACTCAAAATCGTACGGGAAACCATATGGGTTCGAGTCCCATCAGCGGCATTTAATATATTTTTTAAAAGAAAGTTGTCTTACTAAAAAGTAGACAGCTTATTTTTTTACTCTATTTTTACTATACTAGAGCGTGTTTGAAAAATTCTTTTTATCACAAATTCGTTGTACCTTCTTAAATTATATGCCTCATTTCCAAATCCCCCCAATCATATTCTGATTAAACTAAATCCAGCCAAAGATAGCCCTCTGAAGGCAAATAAATCCCTATCTGTGATCTCGGAGCAAGAGAAAATACCGAATGAGGTATTTTCCTCGCCACGATTAAAGTCACAGATAGGGATTTATTTGCCTTTAAAGGGTGTCTCTTATTCAAACGAAATCAGAATTAAAAATACTTTCTTGTTCCCCACAATCCCGCTTTCTTTAATTCAATATACTGCTGGTAGGCATCTTCTAATATTTGCCGCTCATTAGGGAAGCGAAGCAAATGATATGCTTCGTGGTACTTATAGTAGCCGGAATCTTCAAAATATTCTTCTTTCTGAGGTTTGGAGTAATAGCTGTCCGCCATCATTAAATACCAGTGTACCTGCTTTACAACTACATCGTGTGCGGTATTAAATGTATACTGGCTCTTTCCTACGTACTTTATTGCAGAAGCCTTTACTCCTGTCTCTTCGTGAACTTCTCTTAAGGCAGTTTCTTTATATTCTTCCCCTGCCTCCACTGTTCCTTTTGGAAGAACCCATCCGTCATATCTGTTTTTATAATTCTTATATAACAGAAGTATCTTTCCCCGAAATATTACAACACCACCGCAGCTTGTCGCCTTAATCATTGTTCTATCCTCCTGTGCTGACAATTCTGGTGTGTTCTACACTTACATTAAGTATACCAAATCGACAGAAGGTTTGCAACAGAAGCCTTTTACATGTATTATCAGTTTATTCCTTTAAAAGCTCCTTAATATATTTTTTCATATCATCTATCCGATTTTGGGACAGTAAAAAGGAGAGTGCCTGTAAATGATTATTCATATCATGATTTTGCCTGCGAAGAAGAATATTTTGTTCCTGATATTGTTTGTAAATAAATATTTGTTTTTCAATTCGCTTCTTTTTTTCTTTATTAACCCGAATCTGTTTTAAGATGACTGGAATTTGAGTCACCGCATGCAAAAATAAAAGGCTTAAAACAAATAGAATAAAAAACAAGAGAATCCAGCCGGTCATTCCGAATAATTCAGGTAAAAAGATAAGAAATCCATTTGTACATAATACAGGAAGCAGAATCATTTCCACAAACGTTGTGAGATGAATAAACCGAATATATCTTTTCCATAATAGAGGAAAGAGAAAGTTAAATGCTATTTCGGCAAGGGCAGCAGGTAAAAAGAAAATAAGTATAGTAGATACTTTTTGATTAGGAACATTAATATACGGGGTATAGTGAAGACCGAATAATTTTTCGCAGATTCCTTTCCAGTAAAGAGAACAAATAACAATCTCTAAGATACCATCAAAGAAAACCAGGATAAAAAACAGCGATAATTTTTTTAAGAAAGATTCTTTGGTAAATAAAAAAATTGTGATGAGAAGAGCGAGGTAAAAAAGAAAGCTTCTCATTCCAGACTGTACATTGGCTGTTGCAATTTCATATAGAAAAGGAATAAATAGAAAAAGAAAACTAAAAAGGTAATACATAAATTCTCGAATACGCAAGGGCAGAATCTGCCCAATGGCAAAACTTAATGAGAATCCTATAAAAAGCTGAACGGCTGCTACAATATAAATATAAACTGGTGTAAAATCAAACATTTGGTTTAAAGTCATAAAAAATCCTTTCTTTACCATTTTAATCGTTAGAATTAGAGCGTGTTTGAAAAATCATTCCTGCAATCTGCATACCTCAATCTGCAAAAAGCATTTTTCAAATATATTCCAAGATAAAACATATTCGTTTGCGGTGGTATTATAAAAGATAACGAAGCATTATACGAGATTCAAAAATATTTCCCCGATCTTCCCACTCACAAAATCCATCATAAGATTTTACAATCTCTTCAATGATAGATAATCCAAATCCATGAGAAAGGGAATCTGATTTTGTTGTTTTTCTTGCTAATGAGTTAAAAATCAAGGCTGTTTCCTTTGTATTTTGCATGAAGATAATTAAGAAATCCCCCTTATAATCAATTGATAATTCAATTTTAGGATTTAACGAGGAAGCCATCTGGCAACTTTCTATGGCATTATCAAGTAAATTTGAAAACAGACTAATTAAAACAGAAAAAGAAAAATCATTCTTTTCAGGAAACAAAATCGTATATTCAAAGGAAATATTATGTTGGATACATTCTGATTTTTTGCTTTGTAAAATACCATCAACGATAGAGTTGGTACAGCAAATGATATCGGTATCTTTAAGAGGAATCTGTTCACCAAGTATTTTTTGTGCAGTTGTTAAATCATTTTGCTCTAAAAGTATGTAAAGTTCTTTCAATTTTTGGGTAAAATTATTTTTATGAAGTTTGAGCTGCTTATGAGTAAACTGTTCTATTTCGCGTTGCTGCTTTGAACTTTCTTCTGTAGTTTCTAACGTAGAAAGAGAAGTTCCTGTCCGGTGTTCTCTTAAAGATGCAAGAAAGATATTTAATGGGAAAATAAGAAGAATCGCATAAGAAATCATCATGCATAGGAATGAGCGAGGTGACTTAGCGGAACAAAAATAAAATAGAACCACAGATTCTGAACAGGCAATAAGAATTGAAAGAAAAATCATATCTTTTTTATGCATCATTAAAACTCTCCTTTCGCTTCTTCATTTGTAAAATACATCCCATCTGCCCATATACATCTGGCAAATGTCTTTTTTAAACTTTCGTAACAAGTTCTGCTGACTGGAACAGAAGTATCGTTTGATAAGATAGCATGGTGACGGTCTAAATTAACGATGTGCCGTCCATTTACGATATAGCTTCGGTGAGATGGACAAAACCAGGGACATAAACGTTCTAAAAGAGAATCCATCTTTTCTGGTGTCTGATAGATTGTATCTGCGGTATGAATATTTGTAGTACGCATAATTCGTTCTAAATATAAAATCTTACTTTGTGCAATACGAATATGCTGCTGTTTTGATTGGATAATCAAATAGTACTGGGTTATCTTTGCTATCTGCTGTATGGCCTTTTTTAATGCGGTTGAAAGATAGGTATCTATATCTTTCTTTAAAATATAGTAAATATGTGATGTCTCATAAACAGAGGTAAAATAGTTTGTATAATTTGTAATATATATAATCTGACAGTCTGGATGCCAGGCGTTAATCTGTTTTGATGCCTCAATTCCAGAGGAAACATCAAATTCGATGTCCATAAAGATAATATCAAACAGCTTGTTTTCATTATGAATAGAAAATAGTATATCTTTTATGTGATAAAATACAGAAACTTCCGCTTCAATAGGGCAGCATTGTTTTACTTTTTCTGAGATTTCCTGCGCGGTAATCTCATTGTCATCACAGACAGCAATTGAAATCATAAAATAGTCCTTTCATGTAAAATACATTTTTTATTAAAAAATATATCATTGTTTTTAAATGATGTATATATTATATAATACTTTTTCTTATTTACAAGCAGGGAATATAAAAAATGTGGTTGTTCAAGACATAAAATTTACATTTCGTGCAATAGTACTTGAAAAATATGAGAAAAAACATATAATACAGAATGTACTTTGCATTTTGCATAACCCCGTCGAAAGTGAGTATGTTCTTTGGTTTTTCGCTTTCGACGGGCTTTTCTTTATCATTTTATACTATAGAGATTTCATGTTATAGTAAGAAGTAAGACTGTGGATATGAATTCAAGAATGCTTTTTCAAACACATATTAAAGATATGCGGAAAGTTCTTTTCGTAGATTTTCCTCTAATCGAATCAGCTTTTCTGTTATTTTTTTAGAAATCACATCGGCCATGGCATATTGATTTAGATATTTATTTAAAGATTTAATTCCCATATTACATCCATCGGTAATAAGGTTAGCCACTGTTTTATCACTTTCATCGATTCCCATTTTGACATTTGTTTTGATAAAAGACATGCCTTTTGCAAGTGGATCGGGTTCTTTTTGTTCTTCTTTGTGATAATTAAGCAGGGAATGGATCTCTGATTCTAATTCTTCGTGTGCATTTCTGCTCTTAGTTAGAATCTCACTTAATTTTGTATCTTCAACCTTTTCTAAAATTTCATTAATTGAAGAAATCGCCATCTTTGTTCCTGCATCACATTCTCTTAAAAGTTTTGTAGTATCTGTCAGCTTTTTTGTATCTGATTCCATAGTAATCTCCTTTAAAAAATCTAAAATTTAGTACTCATAGTATGTATAGAAAGAGCGAAAATATTCTGTTTTATTAATGGAAATACACTAAAAAATATCAGATAAGAATTATTCTATAAGTATTTCATGAAAAATGAGCGTAGCGTTTCTTTATTTTATTTCATTCAATGTAATTTGCAATGTAATTCGAAACACAAAAAAATAGAAACACAAAATTTACTATAAATCTTGTCTTTCTATTTTATCTGTTTGCATACCGCTTGTTCAGATTTTTAGTACTTTCTTAATTTGTGCTGTCAGTTTGGCCGAATCATTTTGTCCTAAATAATTCATACGGTATGTATGTTCCGCAGTTCCTCTATCGACAAAAACTCGTCCGCTAGCTGTATCAATGACTAGTCCGCTGTTTCCAGTGTATATAATCAGATTTTCACCATGACCGGTAAAAGATTCATGAGGGATGAAACTGTACCAGGTACAATGGTAGGAATAATCTTCGAGAATTTCCATAATTCTTCTGTATTCTACAGAACTTGCAGACAAAGAAAAGGACGATATATTCGTGTCATTGTCTGACAGGCTGACAGTCATTGCCGTATCTGTTTCTTGTCGAAGTACTTTGCGAAGAGGCAGCGGCCAGAGCATGATTATGGAAAATATAATAATCATGACTGAGGCAACAACCAAAGTACGTTTTAAATATTTATTCATAAATACCTCCACCCTTTTTATTTTATTATATCGCCTTGTTGTTTTATGGTCAACATACCGATAGACGATTAATGTAGGAAATCAAGAGAAGAATGTATAATAATAAAAAAGTGCTGGAAGAAAAAAATCTGTTCGCAAAGAAAAAATTATCTGTCGGAACATCTAAATTTCTGTTATAATTTATAAAAAACTATGATTTACTAAGGAGGAACACAAATGAATCGAGCACAAAAAGCGGCAGAGTATCATCAGAAAGGTTATAACTGTGCGCAAGCAATTGTCTGTGCATTTTGCGATAAGGTAGGCCTTGATGAAAAAACAGCATTTAAAGTGTCAGAAGGATTAGGGCTGGGTGTCAGTGATACTTATGGTACCTGCGGCGCAGTTACTGGTATGGCACTTGTTATGGGTATGGCTAATAGTTGTGGAAATCTTGAAGCACCAACTTCAAAAGCGGCTACTTATCAGAAAGTACGAGAATTAAATGAGATATTCCGTAAGAAAAACGGATCGACAATCTGTCGGGAATTGAAAGGGATGGATACCGGTAAAGTACTTCGTTCCTGTCCTGGCTGTATAGAAGATGCAGCCAACATATTGTCTGAAAAATTAGGCGAATAGTATATTTTTATTAATAAAATTAACTAAAAATAAGCTTTTTTATAATTTTCTCTTGCAAAGCACTTAAATATGTGATACTATTCGAAACGTGACAAGGGTGTCTAAAGTATAACAATTATACTTTAGGCGCCTTTTTTGTTTTCCGGAAGAGCTTTAGTAAATTAAAATGATGAATCATCAGAAAAAAGAGAAGAAAGGACTTATATAAATTATGAATACAGGAGATACAGCTTTTATGATGATCTGTGCTGCTCTCGTCTTTTTTATGACACCAGGGCTTGCATTTTTTTATGGTGGTTTAGTTAGAAGAAAAAATGTTTGTAACACAATTATGGCATGTGTGGCAATTATGGGTCTTTCCGTTGTTATGTGGACACTTTTTGGATACTCTTTATCTTTTGGTGGAAACCATGCAGGAATTATCGGAGATTTTCGCTGGTTTGGATTAAATGGTGTTGGAATGGAAGCAGGACCTTATGCAGATAGTATTCCACATTTGGTATTTTGTGCCTTTCAGATGATGTTTGCAATGATTACGCCAGCACTTATTACTGGTTCCCTGGTAGGGCGTATGAAGTTTAAAGCGTTATTTCTTTTTGTAGCAATCTGGTCTGTTATTGTTTACTACCCAATGACTCATATGGTATGGGGAGATGGCGGCTTTCTTGCGGCAATCGGTTCTGTAGACTTTGCTGGTGGTGATGTTGTACATATCAGTTCAGGTATCAGTGCATTAGTGCTTGCTATTATTCTTGGAAGAAGACGTGGTTATGAACATACAACCTATCGTATTCATAATATTCCATCTGTTGTTCTCGGAGCCTCTCTTCTTTGGTTTGGATGGTTTGGATTCAATGCCGGTAGTGCATTAAAAGCAGATGGCCTGGCTGCACATGCATTTATGACTTCAGCCATTTCTGCGGCAGCAGCATTGTTATCCTGGATGTTTATTGATACAATAAAGAATGGAAAAACGACTTTAGTTGGTGCAGCTACCGGACTTGTTGTTGGACTTGTTGCGATCACTCCAGGTGCAGGTTTTGTTCCAATCTGGTCTTCTTTCATTATCGGTGCACTTGTCAGTCCGATTTGTTACTTTGGTGTTGGATTTATCAAGAAAAAATTAAAAATAGATGATGCGTTGGATGCATTTGGCTGTCATGGTATCGGCGGTATCTGGGGTGGTATTGCCACAGGTATTTTTACACAGAAATCAATTAATCCAGTTGCCAGATGGGATGGACTTATTTTTGGTGATTACCATTTATTTGTAGCACAGATTGTTGGAATTATAATCACGATCGCTGTGGCCGTTGTTGGAACACTTATCTGTGTTGCTATTGTCAGAGTATTTACACCATTACGAGTAAGTGTTAGAGAAGAGCAGGTAGGACTTGATATTTCTGAACATGGTGAAAGTGCATATCCATCTTTCAATGGTCTTGATCAGTAATTTTAGTTATTTAATCGTTCATTTGGTAATTTTGGTAATTATGAAAACAGGAGGACTTAATCATGATGATAAAAGTTGAGGCTTACGTCAGAGAAGATAAATTTGAAGATGTCAAAGCCGCTTTAAATGCAATTGGTGTAAATGGTCTTACCGTATCTCAGGTCATGGGCTGCGGTATCCAGAGAGGTTATAAAGAAATTGTTCGTGGTATGCAGGTAGATATGCAGATGCAGCCAAAAATAAAGTTTGAAATAGTGGTATCTTCCGAAGAATGGGAGGTAAAAACAATTGAGGCAATCGAAAAGGCTGCTTATACAGGAGAGCCGGGAGATGGTAAGATATTTACTTACGAAATCCGTCATGCACAAAAGATTCGTACAAAAGAAACGGGATATGATGCCATTCAGGCAACCGAATAAACAAAAATAATAGAAAATTTAAATATTTGTTTGTGTATTTCACAAAATTAATGCTATAATAAAAGGTGGCTGTCTGAATTAAAGAAGACAGCCGCCTTTTATGCAATAAAAAAATAATAAAATACAAAGACAAGGAGACGAAAATATGAGTGAAGAACGTAAAGAAAACATACAGACAGGCAATCCGTTAGGAGAAGCTTCCGTTGCTTCTTTAATGGTGAAGTTTGCTGTTCCAAGTATTATCGCAATGCTTGTCAGTGCCTTATATAACATTGTTGACCAGTTATTTATTGGACAGGCTGTTGGCACACTTGGCAATGCTGCAACAAATGTTGCCTTTCCGCTTACCACATCCTGTATTGCACTTGCACTGATGTTCGGTATTGGCGGTGCTTCCTGCTTTAATTTAAATATGGGAGGCGGTCATAAAGACCGGGCTGTTTATTTTGTAGGAAATGCCATCATTTGTCTGATAGGCAGCGGTGTAATTTTATTTTTGATTGCAGAATTATTTTTAACTCCGCTTTTAACGGGATTTGGTGCTCCGGAAAATGTCCTTCCCTACGCACAGACCTATGTGCGGATTACAGCGATAGGTTTCCCATTTTTGATTTTGACAACGGGAGGATGTCATCTGATTCGTGCAGACGGTAGTCCCAATATGGCGATGCTCTGTAATTTAATTGGTGCAGTTATTAATACAGTATTAGATGCCATATTTGTTATGGTATTTCACTGGGGAATGGCAGGTGCTGCTTTAGCAACAATTATCGGGCAGATTATTTCAGCGATTATTGTTATTCGTTATTTGCTTCATTTCAAGACCGTTTCTCTGACAAAAGAACATTTCCGTCCGCAGATAGAATATATTAGCAAGACGGCACAGATTGGTATGGCTTCTTTCTTTAATCAGGTTGCCATGATGGTTGTGCAGATTATTATGAATAATTCTCTGACTCACTACGGAGCGGCTTCTGTTTATGGAGACGCGATTCCTTTAGCCTGTGCAGGAATCGTCATTAAGGTAAACCAAATCTTTTTCTCCATTGTTATCGGTCTCTCTCAGGGAAGCCAGCCAGTAGAAAGTTTTAATTATGGAGCAAAGAATTACGACCGTGTGCGTAAGGCATTTAGTCTTGCAGCAACATCAGGAGTTATCATTTCTATTGTTTCTTTTGTACTGTTTCAGATTTTTCCAAGACAGATTCTCGGACTATTTGGAACGGGAGAACCAGAATATTTTGAATTTGGAGTACGTTTCTTTCGAATCTTCTTATTCTTTATCTGGTTAGATGCCTTACAGCCAATTACATCCACATTTTTTACATCAATTGGAAAGCCGGCAAAGGGAATCTTTTTATCTCTTACGAGACAAATCATTTTCTTTATTCCGCTGCTTTTAATTCTGCCGCATTTTATGGGAATAGAAGGATGTATTTACTGTGGACCGATTGCAGACTTTTTAGCAGCAGTTGTTACAATTATCATGGCATTTCTTGAATTTAAAAATATGCCAAAAACAAATGGAGAGTAAAAGGAAATTTTTATAATGATAAAAACAGGGATAAAAGACAGCTATGGCAGAGAGATAAATTATATGCGTATTTCCATTACAGACCGCTGTAATCTTCGCTGTCGTTACTGTATGCCAGACGGAGCTGAATGGATTCCGATGAAAGAGATTCTTACCTATGAGGAGATTACAGAGGTCTGTCAGGAAGCAGTAAAGCTTGGTATCACCCGTTTTAAAATTACGGGAGGGGAACCACTTGTGCGAAGAGGCTGCCCGGAGGTTATTCGCATGATAAAAAATATTCCGGGAACAGAACTTGTCACATTGACAACAAACGGATTATTATTAGGAGAGCAATTAGAAGCTTTATTATCGGCAGGACTTGATGCCGTTAATATCAGTCTTGATACATTGGATATCAAAAAATATGAATGGATTACTGGTTTTGATAAACTTGCTGTTGTCCTTTCTTCTATAGAAAAGGCAGTAGCTTCTGGTATTCCAGTAAAGATTAATGCAGTTTTACAAAAAGGAATGAATGAGGAAGAATGGCTTCCTCTTACGGAACTTGCAAGAAAATTACCGTTAAGCGTTCGTTTTATTGAAATGATGCCGATTGGTTATGGAAATATGTCGGAAAGCATTTCTAATGAGGAGTTAAAAGAAACGATACGAAAATACTATGGAAATTTAACAGAGGATTTCCGAGTATATGGGAATGGTCCGGCAGTATATTACTCTATAGAAGGATTTCAGGGAAATGTCGGATTTATCAGTGCAATGCATGGAAAGTTCTGTAATCTCTGTAATCGTATTCGAATGACTTCAACTGGAGATTTAAAACCTTGCCTGTGCTACGAACAGCGTTGGGCTTTAAAACCTGCTTTGCGAATGGAAAATCCGGAAAAACGACGGGAAGAAATTCAAAATATATTAAGAAAAAGTATTGAAAATAAGCCGCAAATGCATTGTTTTGAAGATACGAGGCAAGTGACAGAAAGCCATCCGATGGGGCAGATCGGGGGTTGAATTGTATCTAATAAGGGACAGTTGGTATATATGCTTTTTATGGGTATCGGTTGCGTCAGAACTCCCTATTCTGCATCTGCCAATAGTTTCTTAATACACGAATAAGTAATTTCATATAAGGATAACAGAACATATTCTGTATGTGCTTCTTCCATCGCCTCTGTCTGTTTTTCTGTCACATAAGTATATGGATAAATACCAAATAAAAATGGAAAGAAAACATATAAAAAGTCTTGAATATCGTGTATCGTCATTTTAGGGAAGAATTTTTCAAGACAGTGAGTTACGGCTGCCATAGAGTTTCCATAAGATTTTTTAAATTCTACAAGATTGTCTAAACGGCTGCGGCTTTCCATATCATAATGATTCATAGATAGTAATTTTAGGAGACATTCTCTTTTTTCTAAAGTATGAGCTAAGGCACTGGCAAATTCATCAACAGTCATCATTTCATATTTTTCGAAAATCTGTCGGATATCGGCTGTCCATAAGTCATACTCCCTCTGAAATAGTGCCAGAAAAATCTCTTCTTTTGTCTGAAAGTAATTATAGATAGAAGTGCGGGTAAAGGTTGTTTCAAGACTAATCTGTTTTAAAGTGATATCTTTAAAGTTCATCGTCGTATATAATTTTGCACAGGCGTTAATAATTTCTTCTTTTCTTGCGTTAGTTAATTGTTCGGAACCTTTTGGCATAATATTCTCTCTTTTCTTTAAAATATATAATTAATTCATTCTTTGCTATAAATGTATGCTTCATTTATATGTGATTTACGATAAATATTCACTTTTTAAGTGATTATATCTAAGTACCGATGATATGTCAATCTATGATGAATATGAGGGCATAGTGTGTTTTTCTCCTGCATATCTTTCTTTTTGTAAAAGTATATGATATAATTTTGAGAACGATTATTAAAATTATTGGGCTAGATTGGCGGATGAGAGGAGAAGTTAATATGGGGAAAATTACCGGAATTTGTATCAGTGAAAAAAGAGGGGTGCAAAAGCATCTCATAACAGAAGCTAATATTGTTTGCGACTGGGGAATCGAGGGCGACGCTCACGGTGGCAAATGGCATCGTCAGATCAGTCTTCTTTCCAAAGAAAAAGTGGATGCCTTTAAAGCCAAAGGTGCAGATATCCATCCCGGTTCTTTTGGTGAAAACTTAATTGTTGAGGGAGTTGATTTTAGTTCTATGCCTGTAGGCACCCGTTTTGTTATCGGAGATGTCGTTCTTGAAATGACCCAGATTGGAAAGGAATGTCATAACCATTGTTTGATTTATAAGACAATGGGGGACTGCATCATGCCAAGAGAAGGCGTATTTGCAGAAGTGATTACAGGTGGGCATATTAAAATCGGTCAGGAAGTTACCTGCATCCCTCCAAAAGCAGACAGACCTTATACAGCAGCAGTAATCACTTTAAGCGATAAGGGAGCTGCCGGATTAAGAGAGGATAAAAGTGGTCCTGCAATCGTAGAAATGTTAAAATCTGCAGGATACGATGTAAAAGAAACTCTTTTACTTGCGGATGAACAAAAGCTTCTTGAAAAAGAACTGATCCGTTTAAGTGATCAGCGCCAGATTAATCTTATTTTTACGACTGGCGGAACTGGATTTTCCAAACGTGACCGGACACCGGAAGCAACTATCGCCGTCTGTGACCGCATGGCAAACGGAATTGCTGAAGCCATTCGTAATTATTCCATGACGATTACCCCTCGTGCCATGTTCAGCCGTGCTGTTTCCGGAATCCGTAACAACACTGTCATTATCAATCTTCCGGGCAGTCCAAAGGCAGTAAAGGAGTCTTTAGAGTTTCTTCTTCCGAATTTAGAACACGGGCTTGGGATTTTGACGAATCGTGAAAATGAATGTGGAGCACCTTCGCTGTGATGCAGAAAATATTACAAAAAAAGGCAAACAGAAATATCATTATTTTTATATGCATGGTTCTCATTGCACTACTGTGCCGTATTTTAGGGAAAATAAGTTTCCAGTATGTTTTAAATGGAATCGTACGAAGCATAATATACATTGGATTATATATCGGATGGGCGATAAGCATCCATAAACGAGTCGTTCAAAAATCAGTGAAAAATACCCTTCTCCTTATATCCGGGTTAATGATTTTCTGGTTTATTATCCGCACTATAAAGTATTTTTTTACAATAGATGCCAACATAGAACGCTATTTGTGGTACAGCTACTATCTGCCTATGCTCTTTATTCCACAGGCAGCACTACAGGCAGCGATTCTTCTTGGACAGCCGGAAGAGTATACTTTACCCAAATGGTCAAAATTAATATATCTTCCTGCCATTTTCTGTTTTTTACTTGTAATATCCAATGATTTTCATCAACGGGTATTTTCTTTTCCTTTAGGAGAAATATGGACAGATAAAGCTTATTGTTATGAAAGCGGCTATTACATCGTACTCCTCTGGGAAATCCTATGTGGGGTATCTGCTTTTATTTTGATGGTTTATAAATGCCGACTATCTCAGAGAAAGAAGTATCTTCCCGTTATAGGAATTTGTATTACTATCATCTATGCCGTTATTCATGCAAGTGGCGTACAGTGGATGCAGGTCATCGGCGGAGATATTACCGCTGTTTTATGTCTGATGTTTGTATGTATATTTGAAAGCTGTATTTACTGTGGCCTAATTCAGACAAATACAGGATATGAACAATTGTTTGAAGTATGTACGATGGGAGCGCAGATCACAGATTTAAAGTATCATGTATGTTATGCTTCTTCTAATGCAATGGAACTATCTAAGACTATAATGAAAGAGTCTGCAAAGAAAGAAGTCGTTGTTGATAAAAAGACCGTAATTAAAGGCAGGCCGATTCAGGGAGGATATGTTTTATGGCAGGAGGACATTAAAGACATCCTGATGCTGTTGGAAAAGATGGAAGAAAACCGGAAAACGATAGAAGAGAGTAACTGCATTGAGCAGGAGAATTATCAGACAAAAGCAAAGATTAATATGCTCCGGGAAAAGAACCGCTTATACGATAAGCTTCAGATGCAAACTGCCGGGCAGATTGAACTATTAAATAACTTGTTATATCAATATGAGGCGGAAACAAATTTGACAGCGAAACGCAGGCTGCTTGCTAAAATCAGTGTAATTGGAACTTACATAAAGCGATGTGGTAACTTAATTTTTATCGAAGAAAGAGCTGAGGTGTCTGATATCGCAGAACTGGAAGCCTGTCTGGAGGAGTCTTTTAGCAGCCTTAGGCTAATGGGAGTTATGTGTGCATTTGCCGCTCCGTCAGGAGCATTTATCTATGTGCGGGATGCCGTCCGTATTTATAACTTTTTTGAAACCGTAATCGAAGCTTGTCTTGATTCCCTTTTATCTGTATGGGTAAAGTTTCGTGTACATAAAGAAAGTCTGATTTTTTGTATGGAAGTAGAAAGCAACGCAAACTTAACCTCATTTTTTGAAATCACCGATACGAGCAGTTACGAGGACGGAGTATGGAGATTTACATTTACTGTGAAGAAAGCAGGTGAAGCGTAATGCAGACATTCTATCTGTCATATAAGCTACTACAGACGATGTTTATGGCCGTAGTATTTCTCAGTCTGATATTTTCTCTTCTTTTACTCTTTCTTCTTTATGAACTTCGACCATATATGTGGAAATGCTATCGAAATTGGAACAGCTTTCTATTCTTCTTTTTATTTCTGCTTTTGAATCATCTGGCATATTCTTTCCATCAGATAAATAATGGTGAAAAATATTATAAATTGCTGCCTGTCCCAATCGTGATACTTTGGTGCATTGTCGGTATTATTGATTTTTTACTTGTTAGAGAGAGTATCCACCTAAAAAAGAAAACGAAAGAGAAGGTTAGTCAAAATTCCATTAAAGAAGCGTTGAACCTTCTTCCAGTAGGAATCTGCTATTTTACTTTGAATGGTACAATAAAGCTCTGTAATTCACAGATGTACCGGCTTTTTAGAACACTTGCTCAAAAAGACCTGCAAAAACTTAGTGAATTACGAGATGCCCTTCACAGCAATATACAAAATGAAATCATCCGCCTTACAGATAAAAAGGAGATTTATCTTTTTCCTGACGGACGAGCATGGAATTATCAGGAAAGTGAGGTGAAAGACAAAGAGGGAAATGTCTATATAGAAGCCGTTTTTTCAGATGTCACAAAGCAATATCATGAAAAAATAAATCTTACAAGGCAAACAGAAAAGTTAAAAGAAATATCCAGAGAGCTACGATATCTTTCTGATAATGTATTGATTTTGACAAGAGAAAGGGAAGTCCTTGCTGCCAAGACTAAATTGCATGATCAGATGGGAGCGGGATTAACCGCTATCCGACAAAGTTTAGCACAGGAAAATGCAGATTACAGCAATGCGGTGCGATTACTCCGTCAGGCAGTAAATGCGATCTGGAATGATAATCAATATCCTTTAGAAGAGGGAGAATTTGAAAGATTTCTACAGGATGCCCGAACAATCGGTGTAAAGGTTCGCTGCACCGGCTCCTTACCAAAGGAAGAAGAGTATGCTCACATATATATTCTTGCCATGAGGGAATGTCTGACAAACGGAGTATGTCATGCCGGTGCGACAGAGCTTTTTATAACGATGCAAGAAGATAAGGATTGTTATCATATTTGTATTACAAATAATGGGGAAGTTCCGGAAAAAGAAGTTGTTCCAAAAGGCGGCTTATATAATCTTTCACGTCATATATTTGATTATAGTGGGGAAATGCATATACAGTCCATGCCATATTTTGCATTAACAATAACATTTCAAAAAAAGGAGCTAGATCATGAAGAAGGTATTGATTGTAGAGGATCAGAGGATGCCTCGTGAAAACATGGAAAGGATTCTCCTTGATAGTGGCAAATATAAGCTTTGTGCCAGTGTAAACGGAGCAGATGTCGCACTTGCCGTATGCAGGCGGGAGAAAATTGACCTGATTTTAATGGATGTGTGTACTGCCGGTAATAAAGACGGTATTGAAGCGGCAGCAGAAATTAAAGCAGAATTCCCGGACATAAAAATAATTATCGTAACTTCGATGGTAGAAGTCGGATATTTAAAAAGAGCGAGAGAAGCAAAAGCCGACAGCTTCTGGTATAAAGATATCAGTCCGGAAAAACTAATTGATGTTATAGAGGAAACGATGGCAGGTGAACATATCTTCCCAGACAAAACACCTAGCGTAAAGCTGGGTCTTGCTGACAGTTCAGAACTTACTGCTAAAGAAATCGAAGTTCTCCGGCTTGTATGCGAAGGTCTTGAATATAGTGAGATTGCTGAACGAATGCATATATCACAACGAACGGTAAAGTTCCATATTTCTAACATTTTATCAAAAACCGGCTATGCCAATAAAACAAGGCTCGCAATTGCAGTCACCAATAAAAACTTCATTATCCCAAGCAGTCCGGAAAAAAATCCATCCTCTTGGTAAATGGTATTTTGCCCCTGACTTGATGTTACGAATTACTACGTAGCTAACTCCACTCTCGTAATTATAAAATAAGAAAACCTGTACTTAAGGACAGGGTAAAAAATGAGCATATTTGTTATAATTCTCTTAAGAAAACTTTATAGTTTTAAAACGGATACTCTCGCAACTTCATCGAAAAATTAAGAGGAGGGATCACTATGAAAAAAGAGAAAATGAAACAAATATGTAACTATTTCATGAAGGGATTATTGTTATGTGCTTTGGTGTTCGGGTTCTGGTTTATGGCAGATGCCGGGGTGAATGCCGATGAAGTCGGTATTCCTAAAAATTTTACCCCAGGAACGATAGAAATGGTTCCATTTACGAAAGGAGAAAATAGTAATCCATATATTAATATAACCAATAACTCTGATAAACCGATAAAAGTAACTTTTGAGCATAATATTGAACAAACGGATCATAATTATAAACTAAGTATATATGTAGGAAACCATGAGTGTGTAAGCCGCCAAAATCCAGTAGCGAAAGATGCAAATGTGCTTTATTTATATCCATATCAGCGTATAGAGAAGGCTTGTGAAGTTATTTTTTCTTCTTCAGCTTCAAGTTCTACTTCTGTTACATTTTACATTAAAGCAGCCTATCTTAGTAAAGAAGTAAAAAAGAAAGAGCAGGCGATTGGTCTTAATAAAAATACCGCAGTGGAAATTCCATTATCCGGTATGCAGAACAGCCTTTATGAAGGTGTTACTGTTCCTGGAAGAGATGAACGTTGGTATAAGTTTAATGTTAGCGAAAGAGCTGTAATTAATCCGACATTTGAGCTGGCTGAAAAAGAAAGATGCAACCTTTTTCATCAGAATCAAACATTTATCAAAATATATAATTCTCGTGACGAACTGATGTACAGCGAAGCCGCTACACAGTATAAAGGCGAGAACATATGGAATAGGGGTTCAAAAACTTTAACAAGCGGTACATATTATGTACAGATAGCTAATAGGGGTGCTTATTATCCGGCAACATTTATGTTTAACCTAAACGGTCACAACTGGATCTCTGCTAACAAAGTTACCTGTTCACAGAGTGCAATCCAGCTTTCCGATATAGGTAAGAAAAAGGTGATCGCACAGACTGTACCGGCAAATTCCGATGATAAGATTGTTTCGGTATATGACCATCTTACCGGAAAGACGTGGGACTGGTATAATTCGAATAAAGTTGATTATGACGGAATTCCATCTTCTGCTACTGCACCGGGCAAACATAAATGGATCACTTTTAAGACTACTAACGGAAAGACATTTACCACCTATGTAATCAGTCCGGCAGAGAAATTGAAAAAGCCTCGGGTAGCTACCGGTTATAATTCTGCAAAGTTCTGGATTGATTATCCAAATAAGCTGCAGACTTCTGTAAGGATTCAGGTTTTAAAGAAAGGAAAATGGACGACAGCAAAAACGATAGGATACTTCTCCTGTGGCAACAGTAATCCAGTGACAATCAAAGGATTAAAACCTCTGACGAATTATAAGTTCCGTGTACAGGCTTATGCAAACGGTATGACAGGAACGCCATCCAATATCGTAACAATGAAGACCGGCTCTAAAGTAAAACCAGCGGTAAAGTCTATAAAAATCGTACAGAGGAAAAAGGTAACCGTTAAGGGCTGGTGGCGCAAACACTGGGTTGGCGGACACATTTCACGTTATGAATGGGTACCACCGTATACCTATACGAAGTATAAAGTAAAAGTAACCTTAAAGAAAAAAGTACCGAAAATCGGCGGTATGTGGGTTGCCAATAACTGGGTAAAAGGAAGTAAAAAGAGCTATACCGTATGGGTTCCTAACGGAGCACAAAAGGGTAAGAAGTTAACGATTCGGATTCGTACAGCATTAGGTAAAGGATATGGTAATGGTCCGGAAGTAAAAAAAGTAATAAGAGTTAAGTAGCCTTCTAGAAATCGCCTTTTTCATTTCCCCTATAATAACATAAAAGGAAAAGGCATCTAGAGTCACTTTCCCTATAGAAGAGATTTCATGCACTCGCATGAAATCTCTTCTTTTATTAATTTCTATAGGATTTATGACTTCTTTATTTAGCAATAATGATTTCTATCCCCTGTAAACGCAATGCCTCAATAAAAGCCGGGTCAGCATCCTCATCTGTAATCAAAATATCATTTTTCCTTAATTTTGCTACATTAATAAAATTATGTTTTCCTAATTTGGTTGAATCGATTAAAGCAACTAATTTTGTTGTACGTTCCGCTAAATGTTTATAAATACCAAATTCAGCCGGTCCACGATGAAAAAGATGTCCCTCTTGATCTACTGTCGATGCAGATATAAATGCCATATCAAACCAAAAATTTTTTAATGTATTTTCAGCAATCGTCCCAGATGCTCCTAATATGTGCTTTGTAATTTCACCGCCAATCATAAAAATCTCTACCTCACTTCGATTATTGAGCTGATTCACAACAGTGATAGAATCTGTAACAACATACAAACGATTTGTATTATCAATATAAGAAGAGAGATAATCAAGAGTAGAACCTGCACCGATAAATATTCGTTGCCCATTCTTTAAAAGCATGGCGGCTTCTTTACCTATTTTTTCTTTTTTTTCTGCTTCTATGTTTAGGCGAACCCCAAAAGGTTTATCTCTTAATATATCCGTTTTTGTCATTTCTGCACCACCATGGATTCGAACTAATTCTCCATTTTCTTCAAGAAATTCCAAATCTCTTCTTATTGTTTTAGGTGTTACAGAAAAATACTCACTAAGATTATGTACGTTCACTTTTCCCTTTTCTTTTAATATTTCTAATATTTGTTCCTGCCGATGATTCTTCATATAAATAAGCACCCTTTTCTTAATTTTTTCCTTATTATAACACAATTATACATAAAACAAGAAACAAATTTGTAAGAGATTTATGTCCTGTTTGTTACAAGAAAGATATACAATCGGACATATCGGAAATATTTATTGACAAAACGGACATTTTTTCTTATAATAATAGACATAACGAACAACACTAATTGAAAGACAAAGAGGGATTTTTATGAATACGTTAAATAGGAGGATAAATGAAAAAGTAAAAGATAAGTTTCCCGAATTGAATATTGAGATAAGAATTAATGAAAGGAATATTGCAACAGTATCGGGAGAATGTGAAACATGGGAGCAATTGATTGATGTAGGACATTTTGTTGCAGAAGATGCAAAAATTAAGAATGTTGTCAGTGAAATGACGGTAAAAGGTCTGACTATTACACCGCAGGACTATGCATCTATGGCAAAAGAGGGTAGAAAAAAAGGTATCATTCAAAAAACAGATGTCGTCATCATCGGTGCAGGTGTTATCGGTTGTGGAATTGCTAGAGAGTTATCAAAATATGATTTTCATTGTATTGTTGTAGACAAAGAAAATGATGTCTCTGTGGGTGCATCAAAAGCAAATAATGGAAACATTCATCCAGGACATGCCGTGAAAAAGGGAACATTAAAACATAAACTCAATATTTTAGGAAATCGTATGTACGATGAATGGGCTAAAGATTTACAGTTTGAATTTCAGCGAAATGGGCTAATGTACATTGCCTGGGAAGAAGAATATCTTCCGGCCTTGAAAAGGCGATATACGAAAGGCTTAGAAAATGGAGTAGATGGTATACGGTATATTTCGGGTGAAGAAGCAATGGCTATCGAACCTGAACTTAAAAAATTAGATAATCCCCCAATTGCAGCCGTTTGGCTTCCTAGTTTGGCACATGTAGAACCTTATGAAGTAACAATTGCTTTGGCTGAAAATGCTGCTGAAAATCAAGTGAAATTTATGTTAAACACAAAAGTATGTGACATTGTACACGACGGACGAATACAAGCAGTGGTTACGAGTAGAGGAGTCATAGAAACCAAATATGTAATCAATGCTGCCGGAGTTTACGCTGACGATATTTCTCGAATGGCAGGGGATGTTTCTTATACCATACATCCAAGAAAAGGAACGATTGTCCTTCTTGACAAAGCAAAGACATATCCTTATAAACCACAATTAGGTTTTGTCAGTAATAAATTAGAGAACCGAATGATGAATGTAAAAAACAAAGAATCTAAAGGCGGCGGATGTTGTAAAACACCGGAAGGTAATTATCTTTTAGGACCGTCTGCAAAAGAAGTATGGAACAAAGAAGATACCTCGTGCGATGCAGAAGGAATCGCCTATGCTTTAAGTTGTTGCCAACATAAAGGAGTAGGGGAAAAAGATGTTATTCGTTCTTTTGCGGGAGTACGGGCAGCAGATTTTAAGGAAGATTTTATTATAGAAAAATCAGAAGTCACTTCCGGATTGATTCATGTAGCGGGTATACAATCACCGGGACTTAGTGCTGCACCGGCTATTGCTAAAATGGTTGAAAATATTCTTTTAGAAGAAATGAAGAAAGAAGGTATGTCTTATAAAAGAAAAAAAAATTATCAACCATATCGTCCAAAGCGCAGGGTATTTCGAAAATTAAGCTTGGAAGAACAAAATAAGTTAATCAAAGAAAATCCCGATTATGGACAAATTGTATGTCGATGTGAATTCATTACTAAAGGAGAAATTTTAGATGCTATAGACAGTCCTGTAGTTCCAACATCTGTCGATGCAATAAAAAGAAGAACCCGGGCAGGTATGGGAAGATGTCAAGGAGGATTTTGTCTTCCTGTGGTACTTCAGATTTTAGCACAAGCCCAACAACAAGATTGTACAGAAATTGATTTTACAGCAAAAGATACAAACATTTTAGAAAAAATAAAAAATTAGAGGTACGGAGTATGGCAGAGGAATATGTAATTGGTATTGATAGTGGAACACAAAGTACAAGGGCAATTTTATTTAATTTAAAAGGTGAAAAAATTGCCAGTGCATCAGCTACACATCCGGCATTGATGACTGACGAAAGAGGATTGATTGTCCATGATTATCAAGATGTTTATCAAGGTCTTTGTACAGCTTGTCAAATATTGATAGAAAAAATAAAGAAAAATTCCGAAACTGCAACAGGAACAATTAAAGCTATTGGCATTGCAGCACAAAGAGCTACCGTATTTTTTCTGGATAAAGAAGGGCAACAACTATGCCGTCCAATCAGTTGGATGGATCGAAGTTGGCAATCAAATGAAAAATATAGTGATAAATGGAAAGACAATTTAGATGCATGGCAATATTTTCTTGTAAATTATTCCAGAATGAATTGGATGCAGAGAGAGTACCCCGATATATTTGAAAAAGTAGAAAAATATTTCACTACTTCTGGATATATTCATTATAAACTTACGGGCGAATTTGCGGATTCTTTAGGAAATAATCTTGGTATGCCTGTAGACAGAGAACATTGGAATTTATATCAAGATTCTGCTGTTTATGAAGGAATGGCTATTACTCGTAGTCAATTGGCTACTTTTCGAAATCCTGGAGAAATTATTGGAACGATAACAAACAAAGCAGCAAAAGAAACAGGACTTCCTGTTGGTTGTCCGGTAGTTGCCGGGGCTGGAGATAAACAATGTGAAATCTTAGGAAGTGGAACATTAAATAAAGGTCAAGCTTACATCACGATGGGAACGATGACCGGTCTTAATCTTGTTGATGACCAATATATTGCAGATGAATATAAGGTAACGAAACATCGTACTTATACTGCTGCTGTTCCAGGATTCTGGAATGCGGAGGCAGTTTCTCCCAGAGGCTTTTGGCTAATATCTTGGTTTCGGGATAACTTTGCAAAAAATCTAAACAAAGATAATCCGAAAAAAACAATTGAACAACTTTTAGATGAAGAGGCCATACATATTTCTCCTGGTGCAGAGGGATTGATTACAATTCCTGATTGGAAAAGTACATGGGATAAACCATATGCCAAGGGTATATTTATGGGATTTGATATGCGGCATGGACGGGCACATATGTTTCGCTCCCTTCTAGAAGGAATTATGATGCAATTGAAAATCGGTACAGATGATATGTGCCATTCTACCAATCGAGAAATTAAAGAACTTCGTGTCGGTGGAGGTGGGAGTAAAAGTTATGTGGCTGTTCAGGCAATCGCAGACATCTTTAATCTCTCCGTAAAAAAATCGGAAGAACCAGAAACTTGTTCTCTTGGTGCTGCAATTTGTGCTGCAGTAGGTGCAGGATGTTTTCCTGATTTTTATGCTGCGGCAAAGGCAATGGGACAAAATCATACAGAATTTCTTCCTTCAACTGAAAATCATAAATTATATCAGGAATTGATGGAAGAAATTGTTAATCCATATTATAAAATCAATGAACAGCTGTTAAAAAAATTACAGCAGATTATTTCTTAATATCACAAATTTGAAACAAAAACAGGAGGAAAAGATTATGCAACAAAAAAAAATCATCAAGGAATTACAAGAAATTGTCGGAAAGGATAAAGTTATTACTGATGAAGAAAGTATTGCTTTAGCATCACGCGATTATATCGGATTTCGTAGATACCATCGCTCTGATGGAAAAAACTGGGCACCACATGCTATGTGCGTCATTAAACCTAAAAATACAGATGAAGTATCAAAAGTTCTGTCCTTCCTTAATGAAAATCATATTGATGTAGTTCCAAGAACTGGCGGTTCTAGCGTAACAATGAGTATTGAACCAGCAGAAGGTGGTGTAATTATTGATGGATGTGATATGTGTGATATTTTAAATATCGATAAAAAAAATCATATTGTTACAGCACAATGTGGAACTCCTTTGGAATATCTGGAAGAACAACTAAATAAACAAGGATATACTACAGGACATTATCCGCAATCTCTTCCTTTAGCCAGCTTGGGTGGATTAACAGCAACAAGAAGCATAGGGCAGTTTTCTACATTATATGGAGGAGTAGAAGATTGTATTATCGGTCTTGAAGCTGTACTTGCAGATGGAAGTGTTGTACGAATTAAAAATGTTCCAAGACGTTCTACAGGACCAGATTTACGACATATTTTTATAGGGTCAGAAGGAACAATGGGATTTATTACAGAAGTTTCTATGAAACTTTATGAATACCATCCGGAAAACCGCTGGATGCATGCATATGGTGTTATTGGAATGCAAAAAGGACTGGATTTTATCCGAGAAATTATGGTTAGCGGATATAAACCTGCCGTGGTACGTCTTCATGATGAATATGAAGTACAGGAATTAATGGGTGCTCCGGCTCCAGAAGGTTATGCTATGCTTTTATTTATCGCAGAAGGACCAAAAGCAATTGCGGATGTTACAGGAGAAGCCATACAATCGCTGGCAGAAAAATATGAATTTCTTGATTTAGGCACAGAACCGGTAGAGGTATGGTTAAAGACTAGAAATGACAGCTGTGCAAATATTGATAAAAATACAAGATACTTAAAAGGAATCGTTTCTGATACTACAGAAATTTCTGGAAATTGGGATGTAATCGGAAAAATATATGAAGGAATTATTTCTCGAATCAATGAAGAAATCGAAAATATTACTTTTGTAGGGGCACATTCTTCTCATAGCTATTTGAATGGAACAAATATTTACTGTCGTTTTATTTTCCAGGCGGACAAGGGGGTAGATTATGTACAAGAAGATTATATGAAGATTGTAACAATTATTATGGAAGAAACATTGAAATATGGAGGAAGTATTGCACATCATCATGGTTCCGGAAAGTATAGAACGAAATGGATGCCGCAAGAACATGGCTCATCGTATGAATTAATGTATCGCTTAAAAGATGCGATGGATCCAAATGGAATTCTAAATAAAGGAGATTTACTGGTAGAGAAATAGATATTATCCAGTGTTATCTTCCAAGAAACACATTGTCATTTTTACTTAACACAAAAGGAGAAGGAATTATGAGTAAGTATATTATGGTAATTGATGAGGGGACAACAGGAACAAGAGGCATTTTATTTGATAAAGAATTTAAAATTGTATCACAAGATTATCAGGAGCTAATCCAATATACACCGGATAATATACATGTAGAACACGATGCTTCAGAAATCTATAACAAATCTGTGGAAGTATGTAAGGGTGCTATGCAAAAAATTGGAGCAACAGCAGAGGATATTTCCTGTATTGGTATCGCTACACAGAGAAATACCTGTGTAATCTGGGATAAGAATACCGGAGAACCTTTGTATCATGCTATTGTCTGGCAAGACACCCGAACAGGTGATGTAGCAGAAAAATTAAAAGAAAATGGTGGAGAAGAAAAGATTTTGCGGGAAACTGGAAAAGTCATTGCACCTCATAATAATGGATTAATTTTAAAATGGTGTATGGAAAATGTTCCAGAAGTTAAAGAAGCAATCGAAAAAGAAACCGCATTATATGGTACAATGGATACATGGCTGATCTGGAAATTAACAGAGGGTAAAACTCATGCGGTTGCTTGTTCTAATGCTTCTAGCAGTGGATGTGTTAATGTACAAAAAGGTGTCTGGAATGAAGAATTTATTCAAAACCTTGGCGTACCTTTGAAGCTATTTCCTACTATTGCTTCCGAAGCTTCTGAATATGGTGTGACTAAAGTTTTTGGCAAAGAGATTCCAATTACCGGAGCAATCGCTGATCAGCAATCTGCTCTTTTTGCACAGGGTTGTCTGGAAGCAGGAACTATGAAATGTACGAATGGTACAGGTAGTTTTATGGATATTACTATCGGTAATACCTGTAAGATTGCCTCTGGTGGAGTAGATAACTTGATTGCATGGAAACTAAATGATACTTTAACATATATGGTAGAAGGATTTGTTTCTGTCACCGGTTCTGCGGTACAATGGCTTAGAGATGGTCTTAAGATTATTCGTTCTTCTGGCGAAATTGAGGCTCTGGCAGCTTCTGTTCCAGATACCAATGGTGTGTATTTTGTTCCGGCTCTTGTAGGATTGACCTCCCCACATAATGATCCATCTGCCAGAGGAACCATTATCGGTATTACAAGAGGAACTACCGATGCACACATTGCCAGAGCAACATTAGAGTGTATTGCTTTTGGTATTAAAGATATTCTTGATGTTGTAGAAAAGGAATGTGAAGTAAAAATTGATCGCATTAATGTAGATGGAGGTGCGTCACAAAATAATCTTCTTCTTCAAATGTTAGCTGATTACTGTAATGCAGATGTGGCAAGACCAGATACATTGGAGGCAACAGCACTTGGAGCAGCTTTAATGGCAGCTTTAAGTATTAATCAAATTTCTCTGGAAGATGTAAAGCATATATTAACACCAGATGCTGTATTCCATCCACAAATGGACGCAACATTACGAGAAGAAAGATACAGTATATGGAAAGAAGCCGTTGACCGTTCACTAAAATGGATAAAATATGCATAACTTTAAAAAGCTCTGTATATATCCAATGAATTGTGGTGAGATTAATGAAAATATTAAATTGTTGTCTAATGGAAGCAGAATATAATAGTATTCCCGATGATGTATGGGAGAGAGAGGAGGAATACCTTCGTTTTCTTCCATATATCGGATATGAAAAAAATAGCTATGATGAAATAGGATTAGAATTAGTGCGAAGAATTTTAGAATCGAATCCTACCATAGTTGCTGATGTTTTGTTTATGACAAAAGAAAATATCAAAAAAGAATTTCAAAATTTAAAAGCACATGGTTTTCATGAAATTTTTCAATATATCCCTAAAGGAAATGCGGACTTTATAGAAGTTTTTAAACAACATTGTAAAGAACAGGGAAATGTAGATGTGGTCATTGTCGGACAGGAAAGCTCATCCCGAAGAAATGGAACTACAGGTCCCCAGATTGCGGAATTTATGCATTATCCTTGTATTACCAATGTAGTTGATTTTCATATAGAAAATAATACAGATATTTGGATTAAAAGAAACACCGATGAAGCGATTATTACAGCTACCGTAAAAACGCCTGTAGTATTAATAATTGGTGAAGCACCGGATGTTCGTTTAAAAACACCAAGAAGAAAAGATAAACTACCTTTCCTTCAGCAACTTCCTCATCAAAAATGTTGGGAAAAGGAATTGGAAGAAGAGAAAATAATATTTTCTCTTCGGCAACATAAGAGAAACTGTCAATTTATTTCTGTAAAAGAATGGAATCAATTTTTAAAAAACAGGGAAGGAGGAAATTAGTTATGTCTATTTCAGTAATAATTTTTGGTGAGAAAACAACTTTAAACCATGAAATTAAGGCCGTTTCCTCTTTTTTAGCTGATGCATTTACAGAAAAACAACTTTTAAAAATGAAGATAGATTTCTTCATTTTTATACCGAAACAACAACTTCCTAAAAAGGTTAATGCTCCGAAAAATATAAATTTTTATTATATATTTTTACCGGAAAATGCAGATGATACCTCTATATTAGATGTCATAAAAGATTATAACCGAATCAATGCATACGATTATATCTTTTTTGGAACTACAGTTTATGCTAGAAGTTTTGCTGTAAAATATGCAATTCAAGAAAAAACACATTTAGCAACTAATATAAAAGGGAGCTTTTTCTCGGAAACAGTAAAAACCTGGGAAAAAGATATTTTTCTTGGTAATATTTCCAAAGCAATTCCTGTAACAAATCATAGGATAATTACTCTTGCAAAAAATATTCCGGCTACATACGATGAAGTTTGTTATCCAGCGTGGAAAGCAATTCCCGTAGAAATACAGTCCAATGACTATATAACTGCATATACAAAGGAAAATAAAAATATTGTAGTTGGATGGGAGCAGGCAGAAAAAATCATTGTTATTGGAAATGGTGTAGATAAAAATGGATATCCTCTCATTGAGCAATTTGCAAAACAAATTAATGCTGAAATTGCAGGAACCAGACGAGCAGTAGAAAATGGTCTGCTTCCTGTAGAACGAATGATTGGAATTTCCGGAAAATCTATCTCACCAAAACTTTGCATTGTTATTGGGGCTTCAGGCCTAGCCGCTTTTGTTAAAGGAATAGAAAAAAGTGAATGTATCGTTTCTATCAACTCGGATAAAGATGCCTTGATTTTTAAATATGCCGATTACGGTATTATAGGGCACTATCAGGAGGTTATAACAGTAACATAGTTATCTTTTCAACAATACCGAGGTATTCTTACTGTAAGATGCACATCATGCATTGCATGATGTGCATCTTCTCAATTTTATATACATTCAGGAAGCAGATTGCAAATAATCTGAATTAAATTTCGTTCGTAAATAAAATACATTGAAAATTTACGAATCCCTTAGTATACTAGTTTTAACAAAAGATTTTTGAGAGGAGGTTTACTATGGGAATTTATTTGAATCCGGGAGATACATCTTTTCAAGGAAGTTTACGTTCAAAAATTTATGTAGATAAAAGTGGTTTAATAGCCAAAACAAATGATGTTATATGTACAGAGCAAAAATATGTTTGTGTCAGTAGGCCAAGACGTTTCGGAAAATCAATGGCAGCAAATATGCTGGCTGCTTATTATGATACGGCAGAAGATACCTCTGAACTTTTTGATAATTTATTTATACAGAACTGTCCTTCTTATCAGAAACACAAAAATAAGTATGATGTTATTAAAATAAATATGCAAGAATTTTTAAGTGCAACACACGATATAGACGAAATGCTTGCTATTTTACAAAAAAGGGTAATAAAGGAATTAAAATTGAAATATCCAGATTATGTAGATAACGAGTATCTTGTATTTGTAATGCAGGATATTTTTATGCATACAAATCATCCGTTTGTTATATGATAAAGATTATGTAGCACTGGCATATATGACGGGAATTTTACCGATTAAAAAGTACGGTTCTCATTCGGCACTAAATATGTTTGCAGAGTATTCTATGACAAATCCCAGAGAAATGACGGAATTTTTTGGTTTTACAGAAAAGGAAGTTTATGAATTATGTAAACAATATAAACGAAACTTCGAAGAAACAAAAGTTTGGTATGATGGCTACAGACTTACCAGAACGAAAGAACGTCTGCTACAAATTTATTCTATGTACAACCCAAAATCTGTAGTTGATGCCATGATTAGCACAATGGATTGGACAGAAGTAATGGAATCGGTGAGTGCGTCTGCTGTACGATAACATTGGCTTTTTACTTCGCAAGAGAGTATTACACACTTATAAAAGAGCTTCCTACTGGTAAGGGATTTGCAGATATTTGTTTTCTCCCAAGAGGGCTATATATGGATAAACCTGCAATGATTATTGAGTTAAAATGGGATAAAAATGTACAGGGAGCAATTGCCCAGATTGAAGACAAGAAATATACCGATGCTTTGAAAGATTATCATGGAAATATTCTTCTTGTGGGAATTAACTATAATAAAAAGACGAAAGAACATACTTGCATTATAAAAAAGAAGTGCTTTGATTTTTTTAGTCCAGATACTTTTAAGGAGTCTGGAATTTGCAAAAAGTGAATTTTTTTGATATTATAGAAAAACTGACGCATAAATTTGTTTAAATTCACATTAAAAATCACTTAAATATTAAAATTTAAGCAAATATATGTTTTGTGAAAAATAAACAATAACGAAAGGAAAATATATGAATAATTTAGCATTAAGTGATGAAATATTGCTAAAAATAGAGAAGCCAGTACGTTATATTGGGAATGAAGTAAACATGGTAAGGAAGGACCCGGAAGGGAAAATAAGGTTTGCGATGTGCTTCCCGGATGTGTACGAAATCGGGATGTCCCATCTTGGGATGAAGATTATTTACGATCAAATGAACCGCAGGGATGATGTATACTGTGAGCGTGTATTTTCACCGTGGGTTGACCTCGATAAAGTCATGCGTGAGGAAAATATACCTCTTTTTGCCTTAGAAAGTCAAGACCCTGTATTTATGTTTGATTTTCTGGCGGTTACGATTCAGTATGAGATGTGCTACACTAACATTTTGCAGATACTTGATTTAAGTCAGATTGGCATTTATGCGAAAGACAGAAGAGAAGATGCTCCATTTGTTATTGGCGGTGGCCCTTGTACTTACAACCCAGAGCCTTTGGCGGATTTCTTTGATATATTTTATATCGGAGAGAGTGAAACCGTATATTATGACCTTATGGATTTATATAAAGAACATAAGAAGAACGGCGGTAACCGTAAAGAATTTTTAAGAAAGGCTTCCCATATTCCGGGAATTTATGTGCCATCTCTTTATGAGACAACTTATAACGAAGATGGAACAATTGCTTCTTTTGAGCCGCTTTATGAAGATGTTCCAAGAACGATTTTAAAACAGGTGCAGATGGATCTTACGAACACATTTTATCCTGAGAAACAGATTGTTCCATACATTAAGGTAACACAGGACCGCTGTGTTCTTGAAATCCAGCGTGGATGTACAAGAGGCTGTCGTTTCTGTCAGGCGGGAATGATTTATCGTCCATTAAGAGAGCGCGCTCTTCCAATGTTAGAAGAGCTTGCTGCTAAGGGAATTAAAGGAACTGGAAATGACGAGATTTCTTTAAGCTCTTTAAGTTCCAGTGATTACAGCCATTTACCGGAACTTTGCAATTATCTGATTGATAACTACCGTTCTAAGAATATTAATATTGCATTACCTTCTCTTCGAATTGATGCTTTTTCATTAGATGTTATGAGTAAAGTACAAGATGTGCGAAAGAGCAGCCTTACTTTTGCACCAGAAGCTGGGACGCAGAGAATGCGTGATGTAATTAATAAGGGACTTACCGAAGAAGTAATTCTTCACGGTGCGATGGAGGCGTTTAAAGGTGGCTGGAGCAAGGTAAAGCTTTACTTTATGATGGGACTTCCTACAGAAACGGAAGAAGATATTAAGGGTATTGCTCATCTTGCAGAGAAAATCGCGATGAATTATTACAGCATGGATGCCGAGTACCGTCATGGACGTATTTCCGTAGGTGCAAGTGCCTCTTTCTTCGTTCCAAAGCCATTTACCCCATTCCAGTGGGCTTCTATGTGTGAGGAGGACGAATACAAAACAAAGGCACATATCGTAAATGATGAATTTAAGATTCAGCATAATCACCGCAGTCTTTCTTTCAAATGGCATGATGCCAAAACGACCGTATTAGAGGGTATCCTTGCCCGTGGTGACCGCCGTATCGGCAAGGTTATTTACGATGTTTATAAAAAAGGCTGTATTTATGATGCCTGGACAGAATTTTTCAACTATGAAGCCTGGATGGAAACAATGGAAGAGAATGGTCTTGACTATCATTTCTACACAACAAGAAAAAGAGAACTTGACGAAATCTTCCCGTGGGATTTCATTGACATTGGTGTAACAAAAGAATTTTTAAAACGTGAATGGAATAACGCAATGGCAGAAAAGGTAACACCAAACTGCCGTCAGAAGTGTTCCGGCTGCGGAGCTGCAAAATTTGGAGGAGGTGTCTGCTATGAAAGTAAGAGTAAAATGGACGAAAACAGGTGTTCTTAAATTTATAGGACATCTCGATGTACAGAGATATTTTCAAAAAGCATTAATGCGTGCAGAACTGCCAGTTTCTTTTTCTAAAGGTATGAGCCCTCATCAAATTATGAGTTTTGCCGCCCCATTAGGACTTGGCATGACCAGTGAAGGCGAATATGCGGATATTTCTTTTGACTGGACTTACAGTAGCGAGGAGATGCTTTCCCGTATCAATGCGGTAATGAATGAGGGGATTTCTGTCCTTGAATTTAAGGAAATTGATGAGAAAGAGAAAAACTGTATGGCAGTAACGGCTGCGGCAGATTATCTTGTGACATTCCGTGAGGGATATTATTACAAAGATGCATTTTTAAAACGCACACAGCCTTTTTCTATGCAGGAAAAAATTTCTATTATAAAGAAAACAAAACGTTCTGAAAAAGAAGTAGATATCGCTCCGATGATTCTTGATATTCGTGAATATGAATCAGAACCGCTTCTGCCGGGACTTCCATTAAAACAGGAAGGCATTTTTATGAAACTTGTTACCGGCAGTGCAGAGAACTTAAAGCCACAGCTTGTAATGGAAGCTTTTTGTAAATATCTTGGCTATGATTATGACCCGATGGGATTCCAGTATCACCGTTTGGAAACCTATTTGAAAAAAGATGGAGAACTTCAGCCATTAGGTTCTGTCGGCTGGGAAATTACTGAAGAAAAACATCCAGACGAAGAACAGAAAAACTAGAGCGTGTTTGAAAAATAATTTCTGCAATCTTCATGCAGTAATATATGTGTATTTGTTTACGCACAAAACTATGCTGTATTTTGCAATAAATATATGTATAAATTTTATTTTTTATAGCAATGGTAATAAAGCTTTATTTCAAAATGTTACAAGAATATTAAATGAATTAATATTTTTGTTAAAATAGGGTTAACAAAACGCAACAAGTATGTTATAATACATTTCGTAATAGAAATTGGAAAGACGAAAAGGAGGTCTATTATGAAGTGTAAACAGTATAACATCATTGCAACGTTCATCTTTATGTTAAGCTTTCTCTGCCTTTTCCCGCAGAAAGTTTCTGCACAGCAGACAAAATCGAATAATACACAGGCGAGTGTTCAATCACAAGCTTCTATAAGATTAAATAAAGCTGGTTCCGTTGTAGAGCGAGGCCAGAAAGTGAAGTTAAAAGCCAGAATTTCTAACAGCCGTTCTAAAAAGGTTGTATGGAAGTCCAGCAAAAGAAGAGTAGCAACAGTAAACCGTAATGGACAGGTCATTGCAAGAGGCAAGGGAACTGCAGTAATCACAGCGAAGATTGCAGGAACGAATGTATATGCACAGAGCGTTGTAACGGTAAAGAATTACATAACGATGCGTGTAAGAACAACAGGTTACTGTAATTGCAGAAGCTGTGCCGGAAAGTGGGCAGGATGTGCGACCGCCAGTGGAACAAGACCAAAAGAAAAACGTACTATTGCTGTGGACAAGCGTCTTATTCATCTTGGAACAAAGGTTAAGATTGGTAATATTATTTATACTGCCGAAGATACTGGAAGTGCCATCAAAGGTAAACGAATTGATGTTTATTATGCAAGTCACAGAAAAGCTACAGCACATGGTGTAAAATACCAGAAGATTAAAGTATATATTTAAAAATAATCTAATCCTTATACTAACAAAGAGATCGGTGAATGTTATTCATCGGTCTTTTTGTTAGTATAACAGCAATAATACGAAGCAATCGTTCAGCTTTTATATATTTTTCTATATAAAAAAGCTGCCTATGAGACAACTATAATGCATTACAAGTATAATAAATTGAGGTCAGATACATGGAAATAAAGAAAAATAAATTAGTGATCACAGAAAAAGAGGGAGTCATCTGTTATGGATATTTTCAGGATGGAGTTCCCACAGAACTTTACTGTGAGCCTAAAGAACAGCAGAGCATTCTTGGCAACATTTATGCTGCCCGTGTTGAACGTGTTGCCGAAGGGATTCACGGTGCATTTTTAGAAATAGGAGATAACCAGAAATGTTACTATTCCTTATCAGCAGAACAGCCGGTAAAATTATCACCGGGTCATGAGGATAAGCTTTACGGCGGAGATATTATTTTGGTGCAGATCACAAAAGATGCTGTAAAGACAAAGCTTCCAGTAGGAACGGGTAATATCAGTCTGGATGGTAAATATTTTGTATTCACTCTCACAGATAAACGAACTGGCATTTCAAAAAAAATACGAAATACAGTTGAACGGGAACGGTTAGAAACTCTTCTAAAAAAATATACAAGAGATGAGTATGGTATTATCGTTCGGACAAATGCAGCAGGCGTTTCAGAAGAGACTCTTACAAAGGAATTAGAATTGCTGCAGTTACGTTATGAAGAACTGATGAGAAAGGCAAAGATTGCTGCTGGAAAGATTCTTTTATACAGAGAACCACCTCATTACATTACATTGGGAAAAGAACTTCCGGCAAAAGCACTGGATGAAATTCTTACAGATCATGCAGAAGTTTTTACAGAACTGAAGGAATATTATAAACAGACAAGCGAGTCTGATACAACAAAAATCAGTTTTTATGAAGATACCTATTCTTTATATAATTTATATCGTTTTGCCCATTATTATGAAGAAGCTTACGGAAAGTATATCTGGTTAAAATCCGGAGCAAGCCTGGTTATAGAACATACAGAAGCCATGACTGTTATTGATGTAAATACAGGAAGTGTTCTAAAGAAAAAGAAACAGGAAGATACACTTTTTTACCAGATAAACAGAGAGGCTGCAAAAGAAATCGCCAGACAACTCCGATTAAGAAATATCTCTGGTATTATTATGATTGACTTCATTAATATGAAAGATACGGCGCAAAAAGAAAAACTGCTCTCTTTATTAGACAGCGAATGTAAAAAGGACCGTGTACACTGTAATGTCATTGACATGACCGCACTTAATCTTGTAGAAATGACCAGAAGTAAGGTAAGAAAGCCTCTTCACGAGCAGATTCGATCCTGCATGAAAAATAATAGAAGCTGATGCGTTTGAAATTTGAGTATACAGATTACCTTTTAACTTCCTCCATGCTGTTGTTCTTTTAAGGGATTACAAACTTGAATTAAATGCCAAAAGATTTATGCTTGAAAAAAGAAAAATTAAAAATATTTAAAGAGTGTATATTTAATTGCAACAAGAGATTTAAGAATCTCTGGTTGCAATTTTTTTTATCTCAAAATCAAGGGTTTATGCGACTTTTTGAGAAAACGGTTTTAAAGTAGATGCAAAAAAATATCATTGTATAGCAATAATAGTCGGATTAACGGCAAAAAACTGTACAAAATCGGAGCTGGAAAAATCATGACAAATGAGACAGAAATTTCATTGGAAGAAATCAAAACAATCTTATCGAATTACAAGGGATTGAAGAAGCAGATTAGAAATCATATTTCTGATTTGTACGATGACCTGATGGACACAGATAATCTGATAGAGACTGTATCTATCAAAAAAACAGAAATATCTGAAATGGGAACAAAAGGAGGAAGTAAGAAAGACCTTTCAGATATTATTATCCGACATGAATGTATTCTAAAAAGATGGTATCGGGAGATTTCTTATGAAATTGAGTCTCTGATGAAAAAGGATGAAAAAATTCGCAGAGTATGGCTGTGTTATCAGCTTATTTCCGAAGAATGTTATGAGGTTGTCACAAAAATCTATGTGGAACATCACTCGTCTAAAGAAGTAATGACAGATTACATAGCAAGAACAGGAGAAACGTCCCGTACCTTTTTCCGATTAGTGAATAAAAGCTTAAATAACATAAAGGTAATGTATGAGAGCAGGTATTCAAATGATAATCTTTTAAAAATGTCGCTATCACAAAAAAAAGTAAGGAAGAATAAAGCCGTAACTCCTGATAGTTCGCCATATAAACAACTTTCTTTTGGGTTAGAAAATGAAAATCAGTAACAAAAGAGTTTGAGTTTATCTCAGGAGGAATGAAAATGAAAGTATATGTAATTGGAAATCTTAAAGGTGGCGTTGGAAAAACCACTACGACTGTAAATTTAGCGTATACCTATGCAGAAATGGGAGGAAGAACATTAGTGATCGACCTTGACCCACAGTGTAACTGCACCCGTTTTTTTGCAAAAGTAAACGAATATAATAAAACAATTAAAGACGTTCTTGAAGCCCCTGAACATATCAATAGCGCAATCTATCGTACTAAGTATGAAGATATTGATATTATTAAAGGCTCCATTAAGACATTGGAACAGAAATCACCATGGAGTTTAAAAGAGGCATTGGGATACATTAAGAAGGAATATGATGTCTGTCTGATTGATACCCGTCCTGTATTTGATGTATTGACGAAAAACGCATTATATGCCGCAGATGTCCTTTTAACACCTGTGAAATTTGATAACTTTTGCCGTGATAACCTCGCAATGGTGGAGGATGCATACCATGAGCTGAAAGAAAAAAATCCGGAATTGAAATGGAAGGTATTTGCGAACATGGTTGCAAACGTGAAAGCACAGAAAGTATCTTCTGCCGACCTGCTTGGAAAACATGATTATCCATTTCTGCAATCATGTATCAGCCGGACAGCGATTGTTGATAACGCATTATCTCTCTATAAACCAGTAGCAAAACATCGTGGTGGAAGTAATGTAGCACAGGATTTTGTGGATCTGGTAGATGAACTTCTTGAGGACTAGGAGGTATCTGTTATGGCAAGGCTTGGAAACGTATTTAATAATAAAGAGGATATAAAGAAAGAAGAACTGCATCCACGAAGGACGATTAAGTGGATTCACTATACAAAATTAAAAGAAAATCCGGGACAGTATTGTCCCGAAAGAGACAAAGAAGAAATTGAAGCACTGGCGGATCTGATTGAAGCTGCTGGCGAGGTGATTCAAAATCTGTCTGTATCCAAACTGGATACAGATGAGTACCGAATCATCGCAGGGCATAAAAGATGCAAAGCCTGTAAGTTACTGGTAGAAGAAAGAGGCTTGAAGCAATTTTCTTTTCTGCCATGTGTGGTAAGTAATCTTAGTTCGGTACAGGAAGAATTTCAAGTGGTAGCTTCTAATGGTTATCACCAAAAAAAAGCTTACGAATTAATGCACGAGATTCTTAAAACAGAAAAATTATTAAAAGAACATCCAGAGGAATTCCCAGAGTCATTACAAAAAGGGCGAATGATTGAACGTCTGTCAAGAAAAATGGGAATCGCCCGTTCTACAATTCAGGAATATAAGCAGATTTCTAATAACCTTACTTCAGAAGCAATGGAAAAATTTAAAAATGGAGAGATAGAGAAATCTGCTGCTGTGACACTCTCAAAAATGCCAGAAGAATCGCAAAAAAGAGTGATCGGGCAGGGAATCACGCAAAATGTTGAGATTGAAAAGTACCGACAGGAAAATCTGGAACCTAATTCTGTAGAGATTAAAGTGTCATTCAGATTATTGGATATTGGAAAATATGACAAATCAACAGTGACAAGAGATGCTCTTGTAAAATTCTTAAAAGGAAAATTTGGATATAATTCTTATGCAGTTACTCAAGGTGAATTTACAATTTCCTGTACAAGCAAAACTATTTCCATTTCTGGCAAAACAGTTTCATGGGAAAGATATGTAAAACTATTGAATTTATATTGCCCAAGAAAAGAAGAGGAGGATAAGCCAGTAGAAAATACTATTAAAGAGTGCAATGAAGATAGCATGAAAAAAACACCGATTCCAGAAGTATTATCAAAAGATACGGTTAATGTGTCAGGCAATGAATTACAGTCTACAGAGCAGGCGATTCCGATGGATACTATCATAGAGGAAGATGATGGAGGGGCAGAAGCTCCAGAAGAGGAGATGATTCTTCCAGATTCAGAAGAACAATCCGTAGAAATGATTCCAGAGGAAACAGTACATAGTACAGGAATAAACCGACAGGCATGGATTGGTAATCTGTCTACAAAAGATATGGCACAATATTTAAGCAGAAACTTATCTGTTTCTACATTAAAATCACCAGACCAGTTATTTAACTGGTTATCCGATATAGTTGACAATGACGGACGATTTTTAGAGGAAGGAAATCAGGTAAGATAATATGAAGAAGTTTGCGGGGAATTTAATAACTTTCTTATGTGCGTTAGGAATCCTGTGGATATTAGTAAGCTGGGCGGATGTTGTTGCTCACAATATAACATATCAGCAGGAAGAACAGTATATGAAAAATAATGCTTTCGTAGTGCTGGAATATCTGAAATAGCAGTAATTCCTTCTGCGTGCCGAATTTCGGTACGCAGAACATATAGAAATGAGGAAAAAATGAAAAGTTACAAAGAATACGAAAAGAAATATATCGGAATGAGTGATATAGCTAATTTGATTCTCGCTGGTTCTAGTGACAATGGATTAAAATTAGCAGTATTACACTTTGGCATGGATAATGATTACTATGCTTATATCGTTGATGCGGATGCTGAAATTGGAGAACATTATACAAAAGTAGCAGAATTTAAAAGCTGGTTAAGAATATATGATGATTCTTTTCTCACACAGGAATTTAATGCTAATAAAATTAGTGTCTATCGTGCAGGAGAAATGGGATGCATCATCCAGTTATTTAAGTAAAAAAATTAGGAGGATAAAATTATGGCAAAGAAAATCATCAATGGAAGAATGTATAACACAGATACCACAGAGGTACTAGGAAGTTGGGATAATGGGTATCCCCGTGGGGATTTTAGTTTTGAAGAACAAACACTTCATAAAAAGAAAACAGGTGAATATTTTGTTTATGCTTCTGGTGGCGCACAGTCAAATTTTGGTGACTGTTATGGAGGACATGATTGCTCTGGTGAAAAATTTATCCCGATGTCTGTGGAACAGGCTCAGCAATGGTCGGAAGAATATCTAACTGTAGAAAAGTATGTTGAAATCTGGGGAGAACCAGAAGAATAGCCAGAGAGCTTGAATAAGAGCATTATGAAAAAGTACAAAAGATTCATTAAATTTTTAATGTTTTTATCCTGTGCAGTTTTTTATGGTCTGTTGTGCCAGTTAAAAATAGAAAGCCAATGGGTTTTGGTAGCAAAAATATTATCGGGAGGAATCATGGCTTTTACGGGAATAAAATTACTTGAAAAGAAATAAAGCAATAAGCTATTCCTGCCTGCGGAAAGGCAATCATATTGTTCTTGTCCGTAGCTGCAAAAGCACAGGCAGGATTTACACACATAGGAATTTTTTGTGTGTATACATATACTTTCATTGCGGGATGCCTTTCCAGCATCCCGTGATTGAAAAGAAAGAGAGGAAAATATTATGGGAAGAATAGGAGATTTCTTCTATCACCTGATCATTGTGATATTAGTTGCCGCAGCATTGGTATTTCTTCTAATGGCATTTAAAGAGCAGTACCCCATTTGGAAAAATCAACAGGAGCTAGAGAATCTTCGATCGAAGGTGGAGAAAAAGAAAACAAAAAATGAGAATCCACATATTAACTGGGAAAATTTAAAAAGCACAAATCCAGAAATTGTAGGATGGATAAAAGTTCCAGGAACAAAAATTGATTACCCAATCTTACAGGGAAAAGAATGGAATGAGTATCTCCATAAGAACTATAAGGGAGATTACAGTTATGCCGGTTCTATTTTTATTCAGCCAGAAGCAGCTTTTAACGACCAGCATTTGATTATCTACGGTCATAATATGAGAGTCAAGTCTATGTTTGGTTCTCTTCATGATTTTGAATCAGAAGATTTTTATAAGAAGCATAACAAGATATATTTGTATCAGCCGGGTAAGACAATAAAATGCACAATATATAGCGTGTATGACTGTCTGGATAAAAGTGCAACATACAATACAGATTTTTCAGATGATGGGAATGATAATAAGTGGGTAGACTGGTTGACAATGACAGTTAATAATAATGCATATTATCCTATTAAAAAGAAACCAGCAGAAAAAGACCATATAATCACATTATCCACCTGCTCTGGAAAGCAAAAAGGAGATTCCTATCGTTTTGTTGTACATAGTTTGGTGACAGATACAGTGATTTACGAAGAGTGAGGAATCAAAAGAGGTCTTAACAATTATCCAGAGATATAGAATATCCTTGGTATATCCCACCTACGAAGATGCTGCTTTCCCCGCCAGCATCGTTCGTGGCTGCAAAAGCATAGGTGGGCTTTGCACAACAAGAAATCCCCAATCGATTGTTGTGTAATAACGGAGTACCTTAAATCCCCAATGAAGGTACTCCGATTATCTGAATACAAAAGGAAAGGTAAATGATATGAATGAATGTACTTATCTTGGAAGAATCTGTACAGATTTAGTATTAAATAAAAAGGCAATGGATGATAAAGAGAATTACTGGACACGTTTCCGTCTTGCTGTTGCCAGAAAAAGGGTGAAGAAAGAAGGAGAAAAGGATACAGATTTTTTTAACTGTGTTGCTTTTGGTTCAGCTGCAAAGGGAATCTGTACTTATGCAAAAAAAGGTGGACGGATTTGTGTATGTGGTGAGAACAGAGAGAATAATTTCGAAAAAGATGGTATGAAATACTATACAGTAGAATTATTTATTAAAGATTACCATGTAATAGATTTTAAAGAAAAGAAACAGGCATCTGGAGATGTAACAGAGGAAGCACCTTTTCCTCCAGAATAAGAGTGAGTATTGTAGAAACGTAGAGGAAGAAAGAAGACAGAGAGAGGAAAACATTATGGTAAATCTGGATTATTTTTATGGGAGTGAAGGTGAACAATATCGTTTTTACCAGATCCCGGCGATATTGCTTGAAGATGAAGAATATAAAAAGATAAGTGACACAGCAAAGCTTTTGTACGGAATCTTATTATCCCGGCTTGCTCTGTCTAAAAAAAATAACTGGATTGAAAAGGAGACGAACAGGGTATACATTCTCTATAACCGTAATGATATTGCTAAAAAAATGGGCAAATGTCCTGCTACGATTTCTAACGCAATGAATCAATTACTTGAGGTGGGTCTTATTAAAAGAAAAAGGCAGGGACAGGGAAAGGCGGATATGTTATATGTCATGAACTTTTCTTCAGGAGAACATAAGAAAACGGTGAATATACAGTGTGAGGAAAGAAAAGAGGTTCCTGCTTCTCCAGATCAACCACACAGTTTCTATGAAGATAGAGAAGAAAAAGTATATACAAATGACAGTGATATACCAAGTCTTCAAAATAAACGGGCAGCTTATAGAGAAATTATTAAAAAACAGGTAGATTATGATATATTACGGCAATCTCCCTATGATATGAATATTATTGATAATATAGTAGAAGTAATGGTGAATGTTTATGCGTCCCAAAAAGAGTGTATTAATATATCTGGAGATATGATTCCTCTAAATGAGGTAATAAACCGTTTGAAAAGGATTAATCTTACTCATATTCAGTATGTTATGGAGTGCATAGGAAAAAGTATAAAATCAATTCGCAGACCGAATAATTACTTACTAACAGCCTTATATAATGCTCCAGTTACAACAGATTTATATTATGCAATGCAAGTAAAGCATGATCTACATAATTATCCTGACGGGTAATACTATATAATTTTCAGAAATACAAAATTTAGATTTCTAGAAGTATAAAATTTAGATTTCTAGAAGTACAAAATTTAGATTTCTAGAAGTACAAAATTTAGATTTCTAGAAGTACAAAATTTGTACGCTAGATAAATAGAAATATAAATATATAAATATAAATATATATATATCTTATCTTATCTATCAGTATATAGAGAAACAGGTATGAGGGATAGATAGATGGATAGGATGATTGAAATGTACCGAATTTCGGCACGTTCGGAAGTGACAAGAAAGGTGTAGGTAGAATGAGCGATAAGATTTTAGAATCTGGAACAGTTCATGTACAGGACATTCAGATGGGCAAAAAAAAGATGAGTGACGTCAAAATTGCAAACGATGAAGTATTGTTTATAATTTTTTATCAAGGCAGAGGGATTATAAATGCGTTTGGTGAGGAGATATTCATGTCAGAAAAAGAGTATGTCATGATACAGGGAGCTACTGGAAGGGATAAAATATCAGTCCATGCAGAATATCCACAGATCATGATTACTTTTACAGGACTTTCCATGTCAGAAACAATCATGCGTGGCTGCCTGAAAAATCAATCTATGAAAATCGTCTCAATGCTCATCAATGAGATTAACGAGAAGCAATTTGGTTATATACATAATTGCGAAAGCCTGATCAATATGCTGCTCATTCTTTTACACAGAGAACGAAACCAGACCAGCGAACGATTGACTGATCTAGAACGAAGAAATTATTGCGAAAAAGTAAACAGCTATGTCCAAAAGCATTATCTCGAAAGCCCGCAAATGGAATTTTTAGCTAACAAGTTTGGATATGATGGTAATGCACAGATGCTCCGGCGGGATTTTATAAGATATTATGGCACAACACCTGCAGCTATCTCCAAAATAAAAAAAATGGAAGAAGCCAAGAGACTGTTGGCTACGACAACATACAGCATGAAAGAAATTGCTGTTAAATTGAAATATAAGAGCCACACACATTTTGGTATGGATTTCAAAAATAATACAGGTATGACTCCTGCCGAATACCGTAAAGCTATAAAAGCCAAAAGAGAAAAGAAAATGAACACAAAAGATTATCAAATGAACTTAAAGGATTATTTAGCTAAAATGTGCTGAAATTCGGTACATGACATGGCGGAAGCATCTAGGTAAAAAGCTGCATTACATAAATCTTTTATCTGCACTTATATAAAAGCCAGTCTAAATCGACTGGCTTTCTTAAAAAGACATATAAAATAAAAACGTAAAGAGAGTGTTTTTACATATGTATTATATAATTATTTTTGCGGCAGTTCTATAAGTTATGGACACAAATTTTAAAAATTTTGTGTCAGTAAGTGTCAGTAGAATGGTTCGGGAAACTGTGATATTATATAATCGTAAAAGATAATGTAAATGACACTTTGTGTGTGCCGAATTTCGGTACATTTTTAATGAGAAAGATATAGAAAACAAAAATGTCAGTAGATGTCACTGGAAAGGGAAAAAGGGCTATGGTATAATAAAATAGGCAGGAAAGCATAAAAACGGAATGTTTTCTTGCTCCCAATACCAGCAGGGGAGCTAATGCCTCCTATTCTGGAGATACCAGAAAGGGGGCGTATATTTATGAGTACATATGAAGAATTTAACACGATATTAACGATTGCGTTATTAATAGTTGCGATTCTGAATTTGAAAAATAAATAAGCTGCCCGTAATCTTGGCAGATAGGCAGCTTATTTAATAACTGATATAAGCCCAGAATGGGAAGCTTACCGAAGCATTCCTGCTGGTTCTTTGTTTATTGATATTATATCAATTATACGGAATAGTGTCAACTATATAGAGAATAGTAAAGCAACAATAACTTTCTGAGTTTTGTTGCTTTTTTTTAAATATAATTTATAATATAAATGTATTTAATAAAAGATAAAAATGTATAGGAGAAGAAAAAATAATGAAAACAAGATTAACTAAAAGTGAAATGGAAATCATGGAAGTATTGTGGGATGCGGGAAAAGCATTAACGACATCAGAAATCGTTCAAAGGTCAAAAGAAAAGGAAAAGGAATGGAAAGACAGTTCTGTCCATCTGCTTATAAAAAGTTTAATGGACAAAGATGTTATCAAAGTCGAGGGATTTAAAAAAACAACAAAAAATTATGCCAGGACTTTTATACCTGTAAAAAACAGGGAAGAGTTTTTAGTAGGTCAGATTATAGATAAAAAAACAACGCTTGCTGCCAGGAAAAGGATATATTCTTATCTTATAGAAAAGGAAAGTAATCTGGAAATGATAGAATTTATTCAGAAGCTGCTTGAAGAACGAAAAGAAGAAATAAAAGTAAAACAAAAATAAATGTGCCGAATTTCGGCACATAGAGAGAAAGCCAGCCCTGCCGGACTGGTCTTTAAGAGGAAAGTATAAGAAACTTATCAAAGAATAAGTATTTCTATATTTTTTATTATATCAGTAATTTGTGAACATATTGTGAGAAAAATAAAAATCATCTGACGATAACAGCAGGAGGGGAATATTCCACCTGCTTTTTTTGTGCAGATCAGGAGGAAAAAGAAGGAGAAAGAGAATGACACTTGGAGAAAAAATCAAAAAGTACAGGGAATTACGGGGACTAACCCAAAGAGAATTAGGACAAAAAGTTGGATTCTCTGCAGGAACAGAGGATTCCCGTATAAGAAAATATGAAAAAAATATGATGGCTCCCAAAATAGATATACGGAGGAAGATTGCAGAAGCTCTGGATATAGATATGTCAGCATTAAACGATATAGATATCCAGACGGAAAAAGGTGCTATCAGAGCGTTATTTTATCTTGAAGAAAAATATGGAATGGATATAAAAAAGACAGATAGGGAGATACGTTTAACTTTTGACATAGATAATACAGATATATGGAAACTGATAGAATATCTTGAAGAATGGGCAACGAAAAAAGAAGAGTATATAAAAAAGAAAGGAAATACAACGGGAGAATTTCAATGGAAAATCTATGAGAAGTATAATGGAATAAAAAAGTTAAAGGCTGGATTTGTGAATGAAATGGAAGCAAGGGAATATGCCAGTTTTTTAGAAAACTGTAATAGGATGGCTGGATATAATGGAAGTAGATTTAGCATAGAGTACGGTTGTCCTGTATCAGAAGCACAGGAAGGATACGATATATGGAAAGCACAATTTCCAAAGAATTTAGAATGTACCGAAATTCGGCACAATTAAAAAGGAGAGAGACATGAATATTACAGGGATAGCAAGAGAAAATTTTGAAGAAGCAGGACTGCCATTAAAAAATACAATCGAATTAACTACAAAAAATGAATATACAATCCCCGATATATGGGGATTAAAGGTGGGGAGAAAATTTCTGGACACGGGAGAGATAGAATCTCATTTTGAAGAACAACAATTTTTTGAGATCAGAAAACGGGCAACATTACTGGAATATCCCCATACAGTAATCCTGATGGAACAGGATTTTGCAGAGAGAAAAGTCATAGATTACTATGTTATTTACGATATAAAAGAAAGCAGTAAATATAAACCGACCATTGTAAATGAATATGTAGATAATATAATATTGGGGACAGGGGAATATAAGTGCGAATATGAAATATTGCTTAGCTGCGGTGATGCAACAAGAAGGCTTGTTATCCCAGTTAGGACAATCAATATGCCTATGTATGATTTTATAACCAGTATTGAAGATGAGATAGAAGATGTCATGGACAGAAGTTCGGAAGAAAACATCTTTAGCAACATAATAATTGATACGGGAGACTATTTTCTGCTTGATATGTTTGACGAGTATGGTCGTACATATAAAGTTGAGATTACAGGTGTTTATGACTTTATAAAGATGATTGTATCTATCCGTCAGATTCGATGTGAATTTTTCCCCTACGAGAAGAAATAGGTGTCAGTAAGTGTCAGTAGAAAGGTAAAAAGAGCTGTGTTATAATAAAATCAGTAAATTAGATTTAAATAGTAGAAGAAAGAAAAGCAGAAGGAACACAATCTTCTGTTTTTTTTGTACCGAAATTCGGCACGGATTAAAAAGCAGAGGTGATGGCATGGACATTGTACAAATAACAGACAGAATATTAGTATCCATCGGGATAGGAATGAGTGCTGCATTTCATTTATTTCGATTTTCGATTATGACATTAATGCCAGCAATCGAGGATATAAAAACAGATGTAATGTGTGAAGGTCTGTCATTAAAAAGAGGACTAATTATAACGGTCGGTATTCTGGTCAGTATATCACCGATTCTTTTAGCGATAAAGAATAGTGAACAAAGAAGGAGCCTTTGTCATTTACAGATATTTTTGTTGTTATATCTATTGTGTACTTATTTTTATGATCTGTGGAAAATTAAGCATTGGCTATACGGGTGTATCGTGTTAATCTTCTGTATAGATTTGACATGGTGCGTCATAGAATTTTGTCAGGAATATGTGCCGAAATTCGGTACACATAAACGTAAAAAAGATTCTGAAAAAAGCAGACTGGAACACTGGAATAGTGAAAAATAATGTGATATATTAAAGCTAAACATAAAAGTTGGAGATGGAGTGATATGATAGATAAATATACCGAAAATCTCCGGCAAATCTACTTATAAATGTGCCGAAATTCGGTACGGAACAGGAGGAAGTTATGAGAGAAAAAACGATGAAGAAAGGGCATTTGTTACTGACATTACTTGCTTTTGTATGTTTAATGGGACTAGGAACAATTCATGCAAATGCTGCAACGGTAAAGGCAAAAGTTGATGTAAAAAAATTTTATGGAATTGCGGAGCAAGTTTTGCAGGAGATAAACAAAGAAAGACGAAGTAATGGATTACAGGATTTAAAGATGGATGCAACTCTTACGGAAGCAGCAATGAATATAGCATTACAAAAACAGGGTGGAGACGCATCCGTAAGTGAGCCAGAGATTTATAATGATAGATACATATATAAAAGTGTTGGTATATTAGGTAATGTAGATGGTTATGATGAATATGAGGATAACCTATGGAAAGAAACAACTAAGGGAAAAGAACCGATTACAAAACATGTGTCAAAGTTAGGAAAATTTCTTTATAAAGATGATGACATTTCTTCTAAAATAGGTATAGGAATTATAGCTACAGATAATCCTACAAGTATTCCTAGAGAGTTGAATAATGGAAGTCGTTACAATGTTTCTTATTGTTTCTTATCCAATGATAGCAAACATGATACTACAAATTACAATCCATATGTAAATAATGGAAAAACTGTTCGGACTCAGATGGATTTGTATATTGATTCATCGAATACCTATTTAATTGTAGATGCTAATGAAAATTGTTTGACACCAAAATATGCTTATGATGTGATAAAAAAAGGAGAGAAAAGAAACGCACATCCAGGTATATGGGAAAATATTCCTGACACTGGGGCAAAACGTTTCTTATGCAAACTTTCCAATAATGGTGCCTCATGGAATAGTTCTAATCCATCCATAGTTTCTGTAGATGCTAATGGAAATATAACAGCAAAGAAAAATGGGATTGCAACAGTAACAGTTAGAGTAGGAAGTTTACAGGCAACTAAAAAATATGTGGTTTCTGATATAATTAGTGTGGATACAGATACCCTTTTGTCCCTTCCAAATTGGAAATCTAAATCAGATATTCCTAAAGAATATACGGGAAACTGTTATGCCGGGGGATATGCACTGGAAGTAAAAAATGGTCGTATTACATGGTCTAAAAATATGAAGACAAATAAAGTTACAAGACCAGGAAAGAAAAAAAGCGTCACAAAGGCAAAGAAAGTTAAAGGGAACTACTACAAGATTATTTCCAAATCTAAAAAGACAGTCCAGTATGTAAAACCTGTTAAGAAAAATATTATTTCTGTAACTATTCCATCTTCAATAAAGCTTAACGGAAAAAGATATAAAGTAACAGGGATTGTAGCGAATGCTTTTAAGAATTGTAAAAAATTGAAGAAAGTAACGATAGGTACAAATGTTAACAGTATAGGAAAAAGAACATTTTATGGATGTTCTAAGTTACGGACAATTAAAGTAAAAACTTCCAAGCTAACTGGTAGTCGAGTTGGAAAACAGGCATTTAAAGGACTTAATAAAAAAGCAGTAATTAAAGTTCCAAAGAAACAGTTAAAAGCTTATAAGAGACTTTTTAGAGCAAAAGGTGTTGGAAAAAAAGTAACTATTAAAAAATAGAAAATTGAGTACGGAAAAGGATGTTCGAAAGAATGTCCTTTTTTTGTACCCATTTTTAGATGTGGAAAGGATTTATTTATGAATTTTTCAGTAAAAAATCCGAATAAGAGAAAAAATATATATTATTCTCAGGTTTTAATCTACCGTCAGCATTTCACGCAAAGTTTCACTGCTGATAATGCCTGTTTCTTCTTCATAATATTTATATCATAAGAAGAGATTTAGAAATTTTTATATGAAAGAAAAATAAATTGCTGACTGTGGTTTAAAAAGAAATTGAAGATAGAAAGGAGGATAGACTGGACTTAGGACTAAGAAACTTTTTAGTCTATATCAACAATGGTAATAGCATTAATAGCGAGAGGAGTATTTAATCATGAAAAAGTTAGTTCATGTAAAAAGTTTAATTACGCTGGCATTATGTTTGATGATGTGTTTTACCTTTTTTGCCCCTGCATCTACTGTACAAGCAAAAAAAAGAGTAGTTGATAATGTTTTTATGTATCCAACAGATCCATATAGTTATCCTACGTGTACAGGTTGGGTTCCTTGTAAGAAAACATTTACAAGTTCTAAAAAGGCATCGAAAACTTATGTCAGAGAAACTGCATGGAAAGTCATTGATACAGCATATCTGTATAAAGCTGCTACATCAAGAGGTAAAGTGTTCTATACAAAATATAAAATGAAACAGCTTTATCGGTGTCGTATGCATTACAAAAAAGGATCAAAGAAATACACGAAAGATGAAATGGATCAGATCACAATACAGAATATGGGGACAACAAAAACGAAACCGAAAAAACCTTACAAAAAATGGTAACTGAAAAGGAGGTTTTTATATGAAAAAAGCAACTACGATAAGAAAACTGATTACTCTATCCTTGTGTCTTATGATGTGTCTTAGTGTTTTTGCACCAGCGTCTGTATTCGCTAAATGTTCTCATAAGAATACAAAGTTAGTTGTCTTGAAGGAAGTCACTTGCACAAGAAACGGAAAATGTGTGAAAGTTTGTATAAAATGTGGAAAAAATTTAAAGACATGTTCTGTAAAAAAACTAGGTCACACTTATAAACACATCTATATTAAACCTACCTGTAATAATAGGGGATGGGAAGGAACTATGTGTAAGCGTTGCGGATATAGTGTCGCAGAAAAATCATACCCTGCATTAGGTCATAATTATAAAACAACCGTTTACAAAGGAACTTGTAACACTCCAGGGGTAACTGTTAAAGTATGCAAACGTTGTGGCGATAAAAAATCGTATTCTACTGGAAAAGCTTTAGGACACAAATGGGGAAAATGGCAGTTAGTTTCAATCAATGGAGGAAAGGCACGCTATTCGCGTACATGTTCCAGATGTCATAAAACGAAATATAAAAATAATTAATTAAATATGAATCAGAAAGGATGTTAATCATGAAAAAAATCCTTATACTAACACTATGTTTCTTAATGTGTTTCATCACTTTAACTCCGACAGCTTTCGCCAAGTGTTCACACAAAAATACTAAATGGGAAACACTGCAGGAAGCAACCTGTACAAAAGCAGGGAAGAGGGTAAAATTATGTACAAAGTGTGGTAAGAGTCTTAAAACAGAAAGGATTAAAAAGAAAAATCATACATTAAAGCGTTATATCAAAAAAGCCACTTGTACATCTAATGGATTAAATTGGGAACGTTGTTCTCGCTGTAAATATACACGTGTACTTAATAAAATTCCAGCGAAAGGACACGCTTTTGGTGTTACGCATTATGGAGCAAGTTGCACAGCTCCAGAGATGACTATTAAGACTTGTGAACGTTGTGGTAAAAAAGAAACAACAACGAAGGGTAAACCTATTGGTCACAAATGGGGAAAATGGCAGTTGGTTTCAGTAAATGCAAGTGGTGTGAGAAATTATCGAACATGTGTCAGATGTGGCTTAAAGCAATATAAAAACAGTCGTTATAAGTTTTAAGGCAGAAAATGCTGGGGAGTAGTCAGCCAAATTAACTGGAATCGAATTCTAAAAGTTTATAAGAGGCTGTTTAGAGCAAAAGGCATTGGAAAAAAATAAATATCAAAAAATAGAACATTGAATACGGAAAAGGATATTCGAAAGAATGTCTTTTTTTTGTGTCCGCTTTTAGAGATGGAAAAGGGTAATTATATTATGATACGAGGACCACCATAACAATTAATGAAGATATATAAATAGAATAAGAAAATATGAGGAGAGAAGCTATGAAAGCAAAAATGATATTAAAAAAGGGAATGGTATTTCTGTTTGCTATGGTAATGGTATTAACAGGGATTTTTTCCTTGGGCGTAATGGCAGCTTCCGGACTGGAAGGGGCATATATTAGCCCTAAATCAAAGATGGGATTACAGTATGCCAACAATTTTAGCCGAGATGTATCAAAAAGTCAGGTAAGTGTACCAAATTTTATGGCAGATAGCGATACAAATAGTGAGGAACCCAATAAAAGTTTTAACGCACAACAGGTGGCAGCAGGTAATTCCGATGCTGGTCAGAAATGGCGTGGTTTTGCCGCCTACGCAAAAAATCATGACCCATCTGATTTTTGGGTAAAGTATAAAAATGTTACGACAGCAAATGGAAAGTCGGTTGATTTAAAAATAGAAGTGACCGATTGGAAAACACAGAATGACGAATCCAAACCATTGCCATCAAATGGTGATATGTTCGGGCATGATAACAATTCAGCACATCTTGGTTATGCCATTGGGTTTTCTTATAAGAAAACGGGAGTTGTCATGTTCTCTGGTTTTAAATGGGTAAAATTTAAGTATACGTTTTTATATAATGGAACGAATACAAAAGCTCCATTCACTGGATTTGCTACATTCCAGGATATTGATCAGAATCAGTATGTTACCATCACAGATGGGACAGAATGTATCTCTAAAGCCTCCTATATTGGTGGAAGTGATGGAAATACCTGGTGTGAGCCGGATGGATGGACATACAAAGCGATTAAAGATCAGAATGCTTCTTCGGATATGGGAAAAGATACCTTTAATAAAACATGTATTTCACTTTATGTAAAAGACATGACGGATATGTCTATTAAATATGGATGGACAGGGCATACAGCAATTGCTTACTTTGATTTAGCACCATGGGCGATGAATTCTTTTGAAGATAATGCAAATCCTGATGTCCCGAAGAAATTAATTCAGAGTGGAAGCTCATGGATTAGCAATGAAAAAACATCAGCAGTAGCTTATAAATTAGGGGATACCTATTCATATCGTTATGAGGATACTACTCCAACCTATGCAACAGATATTTTATCGAATTTATGGAACGGACAAAATAAAACTGCTATATCTTCCTATGTATGGGAAGATACTCTGGACTCTGGACTTAGTTATGTGGCTGGTTCCCTACAGGTAAATGTGGGAGGAGAAGATTTTACAAGCGAATTTTCAGATTCTTCCAGTGGACAGAATATCAAATTTAGTGCAACAAGCAAGGCTTTAGCAAATACTTCATTTTACGGGAAGAAAGTAACGGTCACATTTAAAGTAAAGATTAAAGATGCATCTTATAACTGGCTTGGACATGAGCGTACTGCAGATAATAAATATCGTCTGATTCCAAATACAGCAAAAAGAAGTATGACATATCTGAAAAAACTGGCATATGATGACAAAAAGGAAGTATATACGGTAACAGATGGAGACTATACATCTATTCCACAGAACACTTCCACCGTCTGGTCAAAAGTCCCTATCGGTGACCCGAACAACCCAGACCCGGACCCAAAGAAAACAGTTTCCGATGAGGACGAGAAAAATGTCCTGAACAATACGCTTACGAATGCGGATGAGACATTCACTTATACCGTTTCTAAGGAAATTGAAAAGAACATGCCTTCTACCGCAAAATATTCCAAGGTTGTAATCAAGGATAACGTTGATTCCTGCCTGACGATTGATTCCGTTAAGTTTTATGCAGGGGATAAAGATGTCACAAGCAGTTTTGCTCCTACTTCCGCAAACAAGGGAAATTATCTGGAATATGCAGCATCTTCTGACCTGCTCAATAACAAAGATTTTTACGGGAACAATGCTGGAACAACTGTAAAAATGGTTATAAAAACACATATTGATGCAAAAAAAGTTTCGATTGAGACACTCCGGGCGCATGGACACCTTGTGGAGAACGATAAAAAGACAGAGACAGACATTAAGATTAAAAATGAGACAACAGTTACAACAACAAAAGCCGATAACCAGGGTACATGGGATGTCGATAAGAAGGTAACCCCACCACCGACTACAACGGATTCTCCTGTACCATCTATCAAAGACCCAGTGAAAAAAGTATCGGATAGTGATGACCTGAACTGGGATGCGACAGTAAAACAGGATGGAGAAAAAACACCAGGAAGCCATAACCGTGTCACAGATGTAACAAATCAGTGGCTCTATACTTTAACACAGGAAATCCCGGCACATACGGTAGAGTTATTCCATTACAAATCCTTTACTATCACAGATGCCGTAGATTCCTGCCTTTCTTATGATGTAAAAGACATTGCAATCAAAGCAGGGGACAAGGATTATACCGATAAATTTGACATAAAGAAAGGGGAAGATAACAGCATTACCCTTACAGCAAAAGCTGACGTGTTAACTTCAGATGAATTCTACGGTGGAAATGCTGGTAATAAGATCGTTGTTTCCTTCCCTGTAAAGCTCTCAGCCGATGCAGAAACTTTAAAAGATGAAAATCTTGGGCACCTTGAAATAGATGGTAAGAAGCTGGCACATCTGCAGAAAGTATCTGACCTGCAGAAGTTATCTGGCTTTACTGACTTAGTAAAGAGTAAAGATAACGAGTATGTCTATGCCTTTTTAAATCAGGCAAAAACACACATTGACTCCCAGATTAAATATGAGGGACAGACAGGTGTGAAAGACCGTATAACAGATAAAGTGCAGACAGCCGTAGAGACAGCCGACCCAACGATCAAGAAAGAAAGCAGCAAGTATGAATGGCAGGTTGGAGATAAAGTAGATTATACGATCAATGTCGGTGATGCAAACAGCAACAGTATCGCAGATAATGTTGTTGTTACAGATGAAAGCCTTCCAAAGGCAATGCTCCCGGATAAGGATTCTATCACCATCAGCAGCACTTTTGATAAAGAAAAATCCGGGGCACCAGAGGATAGGGACATCAGTAAGGATGCGAAGATTGAATATACAGAGAAAGGATTTGTTATCACTATCCCGAAACTGTACCGTGGAGAAGTTGCAACAATCAAACTGACCTGTACAGCAAAAGAAAAATCTACCTACGATTCCATCACAGACCAGTGGGCAGACTGTCTGGAAAAAGCAAATGCAGATAAGAAACTTACCTGTGTAAACGGGGAAGTGATTGAAAACCGGGCATTTGTTACTGCTACTTTAATGTTAAAGGACAAGGATACCCCTCCAGACGATCTGGAACGTGTATGGGTGAACACCCCTCATCTGAACATTAAAAAGTCCGTAGAAAAGAAAGAATACAAGGTTGGGGAGACAGTAAAATATACCCTCGTTGTTACAAATGTACATGAAGGTACATTAGCAAGAGATATTGTCATCACTGACCAGTTACAGACTCCAGGTGAGACTATCGTTGAAGGCACTATCCGATTAAAGGATGAGACAGGTGCAGTATATGACCTTGGTAAAAAAGCTGGAAAAGATGCTGAGAAACCTTATCTTGAGACACAGGATGATACTTCTTTTAAGATTACAACAGGAATGAACTTACGCTATGATGGAGAATCTCCATTTAAGAAATTAGCAGAGATTGATGATAAAGTTCACTGGAAGAATAAGGAAGGCTTGACTCAGGAAGAGTGGGATGCACCGATTACCCATACAAAATTCACGGTAACTTATGAAGCGAAGATAAATAAAGAGCCTGCTGACACAAATCAGTTTGTAAATGTTGCGACTGCAAAAGGTTCTAATACAGACGAAGTAAAAGATGATGAAATCGTTTATTTAAAAACTCCAGTCATCAAAACAGAAAAAGAAAGTGATAAAGATTCTTACCAGAAAGGTGAGACTGCAAAATATCACTTAACTGTAACACAGACAAGAGAGGACAGAACTGCAGTAAATGTAGTGATCAAGGATGCCTTAAAAGATGAAGATTCCGAAAAAGAAAGAATCAAAGGCGATACGATCAAGGTCTACTACAACGGCAATGAGTTTACACCGGTTTCTGTAAAATCCGATGATACTTCCTTTACAATCGAGACAGGAAAAAATCTTACAGTAAAAGATAAGTTAGAAGTTACTTATGACGCTGAGGTTCTTTCTGACCTGAATAAAGATTCTATCACTAATATTGTAAAGGCAAAGGCAGATAACGCTTATGCAGAAATTGAACTTGACGTTCCAGTTACAAAGGTAACACAGAATATCTCTGCAAGGAAAACATCAAACCCGGCATCTGGAACAGTCGTAAAACAGGGTGGACAGATTATCTATTACATTGACGTTCATAATGATTCTGAAACAACCTTGAAGAATGTCCTTGTAAGGGATGCCATTCCAGAACTTAGCAATTATGTAGATAGTTCAGCTTCTAATGATGGCAAGATTATGGAAATCAATGGAAAACAGTATATCACCTATATCATTGATACCCTTCGTGCAGGAAGTACGCAGACGCTTTCTTTTGCTGTCACTGTGGATGAAAAGGCAACATCAGAAGATGTTATCTTAAATACGGCAGAGATTAAAGAAACAACTGATAAAGATTTAAACGAAGATGGAAATATTCCAGATGACCTCTGGAATGAGGATTTCAAGGAAACAAATACAACGAAACATCCACTGTCAAACTGGGCTACGGATATTAAGACCGTAAAGGTAGGTACGCCAGACAGCTATATCGAAAAGAGGGCAGATTCCGCCGTTTATGATGTAGGAGAGACAATCCATTATACGATTGTTGCAGAGCAGACAACAAAGGACGGAAAATTGACAAATGCTGTTGTAGAGGATAAAGACCTTCCTGACGGTGTAGATATTGATTATGATTCTATCAAAGTGGATGGAAACACAGTACCAGAACAGGATACAATGACATCGGATACAAACAGTATCTATCTCATCCGCACGAAGAAGGGATTTAAAGTTGTTTATCCAGAACTTTCCGAAAAATCTACAATCACATTTGATGCCGTAATCAAGAGTGAGAAATTGGTAGGCAAGAAGATTCCAAATAAAGCAACGATCATTTCTGACCAGACCCCGGAGAAAGAAGCAGTAGTTAATGTAAAAGTACCGAAAAATCCAGTGGAAAAGGTTATCAAGAAGATAATCAACCGAAAAGGTGTATCTGGCAACAGTTCACCAAAGGGTGTTAAGACAGGTTTAAGCACACATGCAGGATTATTTGCAGGTATCGCAGCCGCACTCTTAGCAGCCGCAGCTATTCTTATTAAAAAGAGACGGAATGCGAAAAAGAAACCAATGACTTTAGAAAAATTCTAAATCTGTAAACAAAGAATGAGGGAGAGCCTGCCGGCTCTCTCTTTTTGTAGGAGGGGAATTATGGAAAAGATACTCCGTTTGAATCTGGCGATATTATTTTTACTGTTTGCAATGATGCTTGTAAGTCCATCTGCGGCATCATTAAAAAACCCAGCAGGTAGTATTACTGTAGAAGCTAAAAGCAAAAAGAAACCGGCAAAGAAAAGCACTACAAGAAAGCCGGTTACAAGAACCAATTATATTACTATGAAGAAAAACGAGAAATTATGGGTTGGTCCAAGTGTAGCAGCAATGCATCCTGAAACTAAAGATTGGAAAAGTAGTAATTCTAAAATAGCAACGGTATCCTCGAAAGGAGATGAAGAAGGTTTTCATAAGGTGACTGTGAAGAAAAAAGGAAAAGTTACGATTAGCTGTACTGTGAAAAAAACTCTCCGAGGATGGGTAAAAGGTGATGTCCATAAATGGGTAATTACCATTAAGTAAAAAATAACGTGCCGAATTTCGGTACATTTAAAAGAAAATTTTAAACAAGAGTAAATAGGGGAGAGCCAACAGGCTTTCCCTATTTGATGGAGGAGATATGGAAGACTATGCAATCCTGGTCATTATATTCCTGATGGCGGTATGTTTAATGATATTAACAGTCATCGGCTATTGGGGAGTTTTTTGCAAAGCTGGTGAAAAAGGCTGGAAAGTGCTGATCCCATTTTATAATGAATATCTGTTATTTAAGATAGCGTGGAAACCTTCTGTCTGTCTTATCAAATGGCTCTGCCTTTGTTTGTACGAAGTAGTATCTGTAACATTAAAAGCAGGTGTACTTTTAGAGATGCTGCAGCTTATACTTCCAAGTATAGCATTTGTACTGACAGTAATGCTTTATCACCGTCTAAGCAAAGCATTTGGACATGGATTTGGTTATACAGTAGGAATCATGTTTTTGCCTTTTATCTTTGTGCTGCTTTTAGGAGTGGGGAGAAGCAGATATACCAGACCAGATAAATATAGAGATAAATTTTAAGGAAGGAGGATGTGCCGAAATTCGGCACATAATAAGATGAGTGAATTATTAAACCGAAACACAGACCCTTTGTTTGAAAAAATGGAAAAGATATTTGCAGAGCGTGATGCGGAATACAAAAAAATGGAAGAAAGAAACCGTGTGCGTGAAGAGGCTGTAAAAGAGAAAGAAAACAGCTTAAAGAAACAGGAGGAGCAATTTAGCAGCCGTGAAGAAAATGTAAGACAGCAGGAAAAAGAGATAGAAGAAAAGATGCAGATGCTCGAAGAAAAACAGAGAGAAACGCAGGAAATGGAAAAGTATCTGCAGAAAAAAAGATTGGAGTTAGAAGCAGACGAACAGCAGTCCTTACTTGATAATTCTATTCTCCGGGAGGAGATCAGAAACGAGAAATTAAAGCAGCAACGTCTTAGCCGGGAACTGGAAGATAAATTGAATGATCTGGGATATTCTTCTGATAATTTTGACCCGGCTATCTTAGAGGAAAAAGAACAGAAGACAAAAGAACAAGCACAGGAAATCCAGAAACTTAAGGAGGAGATTGAAAAATGGGAAGATAAAGCTGACGAATGGGAAGAAAAAGAGAGTGGTTTTGTCTCACAGATTGATACCCTGAATAAAGAAAAAGCACAGCTTTGGAAAAAGCTGATGGGGGTAGAGGATGAAAGCATTACAGAGAAGAAAGAGGATGTTCCCGGTAAGGCGGAAGAACCTGTAGAAGAAAGAATATCAGGGGCGGAAGAAGCTGTAGAGGAAGTGGAAGAGGTAGAAGTAGTCCCGGAAGAAGAATCTGTGTATGCAAAGGAAGAAGAAAACCTGAAGGAAGCGATAGAGATGGATACCCCGCTGACAGCCGAAGGATTTTATAATTATCTGCAGGAACAGGAAGTAGGCGGAGTTATCCAGCTCCGCCATGCAAAACAGGGTGATATGGTCAACATTGCTATTTCCCAGATCGTAGTAACAGTTGTTTTTGCAGAAGAAGGCTGGTTTGATATTAAGAAATCTATTGGAAATAACAACCGTAAGTTACGCCGGTTAATCCGTAGCTGGAACAGTAGTCAGAATGACCTTACATTTAAATATGATACATCAGATAACACAGTTACAGCCGAAGGAGATTTTGATAAAGACCAGACAGCCGAAGAACTTTTAAGATATTTAGACCGTCTCCTCGATACTTATTTTGATACAGGAGAAGAAGAATGAAAAATTTTATACTGGCAGTAGAGAATGTTCCAAAACCGATGCTCATTGCAGAAGCAGTTTTGATAGTATTGATAATAGGTGTGGTTGCTATTCGGTTTTTTATCATCAGGTCAAAGCCGGCATATTTAAAAAAATTACCGAGGACAGTATATGATGAGGAGACAATACACTTATTATTTAATTGTTATAAAGCAGCAGATTCAATCGAGGGAATGCTTCATCTGGCGGTGAAAAAGAGCCGTAATAGGAAAAATAAGAAAAGGTTTAAGGCGGCAATATCCTACCTGTATACGAGCAGGTATAAGGATTACGAAACGGCATTATATAAATATGCCGGAGATGGTACAGAACAGACAGAGCGTCTGTTTACAGATATTATAGGAAAAGAAGCAGCAAAGAAACGCCTGCTGCCTTTAAAGGAGGAATCATAAGTGAGAAGAAATAACTGGAAGAAATATATTATCATCCTGATCGCATTTATTGTTGGGCTGGTGGCAAATCTGGCGGCAAGGGCTATCCTGCCCAGACTGTTACCAGCAGGAATGCAGGCTTGGACGGGTCTGTTAGCGACACTGTTAGAGATCGTAATATCCGTCGGTATCATCTTGATCATTATTTTTACAAATCACATCGGGGAGGACTAGGCAAATGAACAGAGTAAAAAACTTCATAGGAGCAATGAGAGAAAAAGGAGTCAGGACAGTAAAGAGAGCTGTCCCGGCTTTTTTTACTGCATATTGTTATTTCAGTATGTATGTGCCTGTGTATGCGGCAAAAGCAGCAGGAACCTCAGTGATCACATCAGGATTTAATTCGCTGTATGAGATCGTAGCAGCGATTGTGAGCAGTATTGGACAGTTATTACTGTTATGGGGAGTGTTTGAATGGGCAACGGCTTTAAACTCTCAGGATGGAACAATGCAGTCGATGGCATTTAAACGTATCGCATCTGGATTAGTTGCCTGCCTTGCCCCGCAGATCGTTACTGTTATCAGTGCATCTTTAAAATAAGGACAGGAGGGATGATTTATGCCGGAATGGCTGTTTGACTTTCTCTCTGGTCCGACAATAAAGATTGCGGCAGCAATCTGGAACTCCAGCATGAAGCTGATCATAAAGCTGGTCTGCAGTACGCCACAAAAGTTTTCTACAGGAACATGGGCATTTGTCAAAGAAAACCTGTATCCGTGGGCAGAGGGGATCGGACTCTCTGCTCTAAATTTATTTTTTATGATAGCCTTTTTGAAAGCTGTGAGTAACCTGCATCAGAACATCACACTGGAGATGGTCATCGAAGCAATGATCAAGGTTGTCGTGGCAAATGTCCTGTATCTCAATATCTTAAATATAATGACAACCATATTTTCTATCTCATCAGCGATGGCGAAAGAAGTCTTTACGATAGATGCCCCAGATTTAAAAGTAGAGGATATGGATATTGGCTCAGCATTGTTTTATCAGCTATTTGGCTTGCTCTTTATACTGGCAGCGATCGTTTGCAGCTTTTTGATGTTATGGACAGTATATAGCCGGTACATAAAGCTATATCTGCTCATGATATTAGCACCCTTTGCGATGTCTGCACTTGTAGGAGGTCAGGAGATAGAGCGTAGTTTCTATGCATGGATGCGGACATTCCTGTTAAATGCATTTGAGATTGTAGTGATTGCCTTAACGATGGTCATATCTTTCAAGCTCATCGGTGCAGGCATCTCGCTGTTTGACGGCAAAAACATTGTAACATCTATGGTAGATGGGTTCTGGGATGCGTTAAACAGCCTGTTTACTATGATCCTTGTGACTGCAGCCGTAAAAGGCTCCAATGCATTTCTGTCAAAGGCGATGGGATTATAAATGTTATAAATGTGCCGGATTTCGGTACGGGAAAGGAGAGATCATGGGAAAATTTGCAGTTAAAATAGAAAGAGTTATCACAATAGCCCTAATATTGTCTATGATGCTGATACTTATACCGGGAGTCAGCGTACAGGCAAAAGCAAAAAAATGTAATCATAAAAGTGTAACATGGATCACAACATCAAAATCTAGCTGTACGGATGAAGGCATGAAGGTTAAAAAGTGTAAGAACTGTGGAAAAATCTTAAAGATAAAAAAGATAAAAAAATCAGGACACCGATTACGCACACAAATAGAAAAAATGCCTACATGCACAAAACCGGGGTTAACGGCAACGTATTGTTTAAATCCAGATTGTATTTATGGCTATAGGAAATATTACAAAACAGAAAAGATAGCTCCTTTGGGACATTCCTATATTGATAAAACTTACAAGGCTACCTGTACTGCACCAAAAACGATCGTAACTTCATGTAAGAATTGTAAGTACAAGTCAACTCATAAGGAAGGGAAAGCTCTGGGACATCGCTGGAGTAAGTGGAAGTTAAATACCGATAGTATGATAAAAAAGAAACCGAAAAAGACACGTATATGCAGCAGATGCGGAAAGAAAGAGACGGTTTATGTTAAATAGCTGGAAAGAGAAACTCCACGCTATTTGATGCAAGGAGGATTTATGGAAAAACTAAAAAAGAAAGTGACTATAGTGTTAATGGCTATAATGATGACTATGGTATTTTTTGCAGATGCACAGGCAAAAGCAGGGTGTAATCATAAACATACAGGCAGAACGTGGATCATTGCAGAAAAAGCAAACTGTAATCATACAGGTAGAAAAAAACAACTTTGTGTGAGATGCAGAAAAGTGTTGCTGGAAAAAGTAATCCCTAAGACAAAACACAAATGGAAACTTACCAGAAAGAGGAGAACAAGATATGACTGTTTGAAATGTGGCGGAGTTAAGTTAAAAAATGAATATGGAGGCTGGAGCTATTATTTTCCATGATGGATCTTGAAAATAGAGAAAAAGAAGGAGAAAAAGATTATGAAGACAAAAAGACATATTGTTGTGGTTTTAATGGTACTTATGCTACTGGTACTTATGCCAGGAATCAGTATACAGGCAAAATCAAAATGTAATCATAAAAATATCACATGGGTAACAAAAACAAAAGCAACCTGTACCAACAGGGGATTAAAGTATAAAAAATGTAAGTCATGCGGAAAAAAATGGACAGATGTCATAAGAAGGACTCCGGCATTGGGACATAAACCTGGAAAAGTAAAGATACTGAAGCCGGGCTGTACTTCTGTTGGGTACAAAACTACAAACTGCACAAGAAAGGGCTGCATGAACAGTTACGGAGGAGCAGAAGATGGGTATCTTACAGTAGAAACGATACCTGCCCTGGGACATTCTTATGATAAAGGTACAAGCATAAAGATAGGAAAGAAACGTGGGGGAAAGATGCAGTATCAAAAAACACAGAAATGTAAACGCTGTGGAAAAAGAAAAATTTCTTATTACTATAAATAATGAGGATATGAGATGAAGATTGATATTAATAAAGACTTTGAAAAAGCCTTTCCAGACGACCTTTGGAAGGGCTTTACTTTAAAACAGATCATAACATTTAGCGTTGGTCTTATCATGGCAGCAGGCACGATAATCGCACTATGGTTTTTTTTAAAGATTTCCCCGGTCACAGGCAGTTATATTGCAATCCCTGTCATGCTGCCGATCTGTTTCATCGGTATCTACGAATACCAGAACCATTCCCTGTGGGCGATGTACAAAGAGATGCGGTTTTACAGGGCAACTAAAAAACTTACTTATGGGGCGGAAGAAGCTCCGAAGACAGGCAGGATATTTACCATGCGCCATCCTGTTGTAAAAAAGAAATAATAAGATGACAGAGCCGGAAAATAAAGTTTCTGGCTCTTTTCGATTAAAGGAGGAATAAACGTGGCGGTTATCAATGCGAGTGGAAAGTTCCGTTCTTATCATTCTAAGAGTATCCCAATCGTTCCTGTCCCGAAAAATGTACGGCAGGCATTGAATATCGAACGGATGTATAAAAATGGAATAGCCAAGATCGAACCATCGAAAACAAACAGTCTGTATGACAGATGCTATGTTTTTGAGGAGATCAATTATATCAACAAGGATGAAAGTGAAAAAGATATTTTCCTGAACCAGTTCATGTCCTGGTTAAAGTCGATGAGCGTTGATTTTAAGATTACTATAGCAAACGAATTTCAGAGTATTGACGAATTTTTAGAAAAGATACGGGGAAAGCAGAACAGCAAGGCTTACCCGCAGATTGATAAAGGGATAAAAGAATGGACAAGGGAAAAACTGGAGAATTCTAATCCGAACGTAACGACACTCCGTTATCTTACCGTTTCCTGCCGGGCAAATTCTCTGGAAGAAGCGACTATCCTGCTCAATGCGCTGGATACAACGATACAGCAGATGTTTGCAAAGTGGCGTGGAAAGATACTTCTCTTAAACGGTGAAGAACGGTTAAAATGCCTGCACGCATTACTACGTCCGGGCAAAAAAGACGAAGAACAGTATATCTATCTTGATGAGACAGGAAAGCATGACTGGAAAAATGATGTGATGCCACAGACAATCAAGCAGTATTCCAATTTTATGATTTTTGACAAGACACAGTATGTATCGGTCTTATTTGGGTGGAAATACAGCAGGGCATTAAAGCCGGATGAGCTGATGCGGAGTTTTTCCTATGTGGATTTTCCATCGTTTATCACGTTAGATTTTTCCCCTGTCCCTGCCGATGTTATCAATGAAAAACTGGTGGCTGCAGCGATGAACAATGAAAAATCCATCAGTGAGGAAGAAGAAGCAAAAAGGAAAAAGAATATCATTGTATCAGGACCTTCTTACGCAAAGCAGAGAAAAAAAGATGAGATAGAAGGATACATGGATTTAGTAAATGACAATGATGAGACAGGGTTTTTCCTGAATTTCCTGTTCGTGGCAACAGCAGCAGATGAAACAACTCTCGCACAACGAGTCGAGCAGTTAAAAGAGACAGGCAAGGCACAGGGAGTAGTCATAAGTACAGCAGACTATACCCAGTTAAAAGCGTTGAATACAGCCTTGCCTTTTGCCGGACGGCAGGTAGACTACATGCGTTTCTTCCTATCTTCCTCAATGGTTGCGATGCAGCCATACTTTGCCCAGGATATTTTAGACCCAGGCGGATATTTTTATGGGTTGAACCTCACGACAAAACGATTGATATTCGGAAACAGGAAACTGCTGATGAACCCTCATGCAATCATTGTTGGACACACGGGTTCTGGTAAGTCGGTGCTTATCAAGGCAACAGAGATATTCCAGACACTTATCTCCACGTCGGACGATATTTTAATCTTAGACCCTCAGAACGAGTTTAAAGAGATCGTAGAAAAATACGGAGGTTCTTATTTTGACCTGACCCCAAAATCAAAGATATATATCAATGGATTTGAGGTGTCCGATGCGGTATTTTATGCGGACAAAGACACAAAAGAAAAATTTATCGCTACGCAGACAAAGTATGCAAAAAGCCTTGTGGCAGCTATCATGACAAATATCCTGTTTACACAGGAACACGCTACCGTAGTCAGCAGGGCAACAAGAAAGATGTTTGATAAAATCTTTGCACAGAAAAGATTAAAGAAACAGGCAACCTTACGTATGTTAAGGGAAGAGATAAAACTGGAATTAGAGAATGCAAAAGATGATTATGATAGATCAATCATAAAGCCAATCTATAATTCCCTTGAAGAATATACAGAAGGAAGCTGTGATATGCTGGCTTATCCATCCACAGTACGTCTGGATAACCGTATGATTGGATTTGGACTTAAAAATGTACCGCCGGACAACTGGGAGCCGGTTATGGTAACAGTTATGCATTATACCTCTACACGCATGGAATACAATCAGGAGGCACAGAGGGCAACCCACTTTATTGTGGATGAAACGCAGGTTGTCAGCAGGAAAGGTACTTCTGCCGAACAGCTCAATACGGCGGTTGCAACCTTTAGAAAGTATGGCGGCATCTGTACGATGGCAATGCAGAATATCACTGCCGCCTTAGAAAACAAAATGTTAAAAGAACTGTTCAGCAACTGCAACTATAAGTGTTTCCTTGACCAGGGAGGTGCAGATGCGAATGCCCTTGCCCAGATTCAGGAATTATCCCAGACAGAATTTAATGCACTGAATTCTGAAGAAGTAGGAAAGGGAGTCATGGTATGGGGCAAAAAGGTTGTCCTCTTTGATGCAAAAATCTCAAAAGAAAATGAACTGTATCCGCTTATCAATACCAATTTCCATGAGAAAGCGAAAGAAGCAGAAAAGAAAAAACAGAAGCAGAGACAGGAGCAGCAGGAGAGCAATGACCGTATTGAGGAGATTATCTTACAGATGGCGGAACTTGCCCCGGTTACTGTCCGTGACCTTTTATCCGTATTGGAGATCACGCAGGAAGAAGCCGAAAAACAATTAAGTTTTCTATGCCAGCAAGGGTATCTTATAAAATCGGAAGAAGCAGGCAATATCCGTTATCAGAAAGCAGGCTGATGCTTATGGCAGTAAAAAAAGCAAAAGAAGCGAGTTTTAAAAAAATGGACAGCGCGTTTGCTACTTCCCAGAGTGCTATCCAGAAAGTGAAGAACACCGACCCTCTTAATGGAAATGAGGAACAGGAACAGGGAAACGAAAATGTCAGCATAGACCCTGCCCATTATCTTTCCAAAAAAGAAAAAAAAGAATGGAAAAGGCTGTCTTATACTGCAAAGCAGCGTTATATCAGGCAGGCAGAACGGCAGTTAAAACGGCAGAAAAAACGGAACGGGATTGCAAAAACAGAACCCAGTTCCGTTCAGGAAAAAGAAAAACAGGCAGCAAAAATCTTTTCAAAAGAAAGAAAATACAGATCAAATACATGGAAAGAACCTGTTGATAAAAAAGAGATTGGCAGCCATGGAGGAAATGGAGAAATCGCATCGAAGTCAAGGGACAGCCGGGCAGCTATCCGTTCCCAGAGTACCGTTGCCGGAGGAGAAAAGGCAGTAGATATTGCTTCTTCTTCTACTTCGGCAGAAACAGCAAAAGCTGCAGGGAATGCTGCAACAAAAACAGTGGATACAGCAGCCGCATCTACGGGTGCTGGTCTGGCTGCACTGGTCGCAAAAAAAACTGCAGAAAATTTCAAGGAAATGCTGCAGCAGAAAAATACAGCAATCGAAAGCCAGAGGATAAAAACGCAGACCAAGTTATCCCGGCTTATCGAGGAAAATAAAACTGCAGGAAGCCCTGGCGTGGCAGCCGCAGCTATGCTTGCTTCTGTCGTAGTCACAGTGATGTACTTTGCTGCACAGATTGCCGTGACAATCTTTTTTGTTTTGTTGATTCTGTTAATACCGATCATTGTGATCGTATCTTTCCTCGGAATCATCATCACTTTGCTGTCAGGTTTTGCAGCCGCAGTGGACAATACAGATTACGCATCGGGTTCCGGCGCAAGCATTGTTGCAGTTGCTGTACAGGAAATCGGTTACCATGAAGGAGCAGGTAACCATACAAAGTATGGAGTGTATACAGGAACAGACGGAATGTCCTGGTGTCACGCTTTTGTCTCCTGGTGTGCAAATGAATGTGGTTTTATCGAGAGCAATATCATACCAAAGACAGCCGCCTGCGAGACAGGACGGCAATGGTTTATCCATAAACAGCAGTATCAAAAAGCAGGAAGTTATACTCCACAGGCAGGAGATATTATCTATTTTGATAAAGGCGGGGTGGGAGAATCCCATCACGTTGGTATCGTTGAGTATGTCGAAAATGGAATCGTACATACCATAGAGGGCAACAAAAATAATCAGGTCATGCGTGGACATTATGAACTTACTTATAAAGGCATCATGGGATACGGTACTCCGGATTATCCAGACGAGGGACTCACTTCCTCGACCGCATCAGAGATTTTATCAAAAGCACAGGAGATTGGTAAAATGATGGTGGAGGAAAAATGGGTGTATTCCAATACTGACCTGAAAGGTTCACTTGCAGCAGCAGAACAGTCTGCTAAGAGGACAAACTGTGCCCATGGAGTCTGTCTTGTGCTTCAGGAAGTTGGACTTCTGAAAAAGGGGCAGATATTCTTCGGAAATAAATCGGGAGAATTAAGCTGTAACGGAACGGTAAGAAAGCAGATTGAAAAAGGATTTGACATTATAAAAACTGGCGGGAAAAAATCAAAAGACCTCGACTTAAAGCCGGGGGATATTTGCCTTTTCAAAGGGCATACGAACATCTATGCCGGAAAAGATGAGAACGGTAAAACATATTGGTACGATTTTGGACGTGACCAGACAAAAGACAAAAAGCCGGGAAGTGTTTTTGTAAAGTCTGTCCGTAAAGGGGAGATCAACTGGGCTGTCATAACAGTGATACTCCGTGTAAAAGACCAGGACAGTTATGGCTCAGGAAAAACAATCAACATCCCATCGCCATACGGGGATAGTTTTACTTATATGGGATGGTCACTCATTACTTCAACAGGAAGTAACCAATATAAGCTGCGAGTAAAAACGGGAGAACATTATGATGCAAATGGTTTCGGAAAGATTGGAGACAGATACGTGATAGCCTGCACTCCAACTTTCGGAAAGATTGGTGATGAGATAGATTTTGTTTTGGCAAATGGCAGAGTCATACATGGAGTTATGGGTGATGAAAAAAATATGTCTGATGCAGGCTGCAATAAATGGGGACATGATGGTGGACACAGTGTCGTTGAATTTGTTGTAAACAAATCCATGTGGTATCACACAGGAAAAACCGTCACGAGATTTCATCCAGAATGGGCAAAAAGCCGGGTTGTTAAAGCAGTCAATCTTGGGAAAAATCATTTGAGATAATAATGAAAATGTGCCGAAATTCGGTACAGGAAAGGAGCAGGATGAAGAAAAAAATAGTGATATTTCTACTGGCAGTCTTTCTGGTTTTTGCTTTACTTGTTTCCGCTTTATGTTTTTTCGCTCCCAAAAAAAATCAAAACAGCAGGGAAAATACAACGGAACAACCCAAAACAGAAGACACTGCAGAACAGACGGAAAAAGAAAAAAGAGAACAATATCATTTCACAAATCTGGAATATATCTATTATATAAATTCCGAAAATGAAACAGATTTTGAAGAACAGGCAGCAGAGTATGTTGAAAAAAATTATAAAAATGTACAATGGATTAATGCCCTTTCAAAGTATGATGATGATGTGTCAAGTAATGCAGGGACAGCAACATTTTATCTACAACTAGATGATGATGATAATTCTATTATTCTTATTTCCTACGATAAGAGAAAAGAAATTTTTTCATTTGCCCCATATAAAAAGCAGATTGAAAATATTGAAGATTATGGAGGAATGCCACAGGAAAAAAATACAATGCAGGATGACGAAGAAGATTATAACGAGATTGGAACAGAGCCAATCAATCTTGGTAATCCACAGATTACCGACCAGGATAATTCATTGGAAGCAGTAGCTAATGAAAAAGAACTGTCTCAGGAATTACTAAAATTTTTAGAGAAAGAAGGGGAAGAACGGAGAAATTTTTATGTTGCTTCTGTTGAAAATACAGGGGAGAAAAATTATAAAGCCGTACTGGATTTTGTAACAAAAAGAAGTGACGGAAAAAACATCACGGTAACTTTTGAAGATGGTACCTATACATTCTCATTAGAATAATGCAGGGAGAGAAAAAGAAAGGCGGTGAAATTTTGGAGGAAGATTTCACATTTGCATACGAAAAATTTTTAATGGACTGTACACTTGGGTCTAAAATAAATCTGATTATCCGGGCTGAGGAAATCAATATTAAGAAAAAATTTTTTGAAAGATTAAAGAAAAAGTGCGGAGCCGAAGAAGCAAAAATCCTTTTAGAAAATGCAGGCGAAGCTGCAGATGCTTTTTATCTTTTCTTTCAAAACAAATATGCGGCACAGATGCAAAACTTATATGATAAGGCTGTGGAGGAATGGATAAATTCCTCTGGTCAGCATTGAAAGAAGGGGATGCAGATGCCGTTGGTTGTTGAAAGGGGGTTTTAGGGGTTTCCCCCCTAACAAGATGTATTTTGTGTGTACAAAATGCGTATCTTGCAATAAGCCTATCGGCTTATTTTTCCCTTTTCTGGGATATAGTTCCCGAAAATGGGATATGGTTTTTTCCCAGAAAAGGGATATGATTCCCGAAAGTGGGATATATAAAATTCCCGTATTTGGGATATACTTCCCAGAAATGGGATGTGCATTTTCCCGGAAAAGGGATGTAATTCCCGAAAATGGGATATATAAAATTCCCATATTAGGGATATAGTTTTAGGAAATATATTACAAAAGGAGATGTTTAAAATAGGAAATGATAAGCATTATAGAATGACAGAAGAATCATTGAAATTTATTGAGATGAGAGATAAACAAAAATATCCAAAGGAAAGTTTGTTTGTTAATGCAGCAATACAATACTTTGGAAGGGGGATTGAACAAGAAAATTTAATGGATGAATTAGAAGATATACAGGATAAACTGGATAGAATCGAAAAAAAGATTGAGGAAAATACAGGTAAAAAAAATAGTTCCTTTTCAAACGATGCAGAAAAAAAAGAACTTTATGGAAAACCAGATTTCCTAAAATAGATTCTAAAGGATGGATGAGATGGATTGGATAAAGCAAATCATAGAATGCAAAAAAGAAAATTGGGTATCTCCCGGTTCTCTGGGGCAAAAGATTAAAAAAATCCGTATGCTGCGTAAGTACACACAAAAAGAATTAGGTGTGATGTGTGGCTTTTCTTTTTCATCCGCAGATGTAAGGATTGCGCAGTATGAAAAAAATAAAAAAATTCCAAGAGAAAAAATCTTGAAAGATATGTGTAATGCTTTAGGAGTTGGTGAAGGTGCTTTGATCCATGCAGATATGCTTTCCTATCAGGAAATGTTTTACGCACTGTTTGATATGGAAGATTTTCACGGATTGCGCCCGGTTAAGAAAGAGGACGGATACTATTTAAAATTTGACAGCGATAGTATTATCAATGATTTTCTTGAAGAATGGTATAAGATGTATCGAAAATATCCATCACCAAGAGGCGATGATGAAGAAGAAAAATATACTCTCTGCCGTTATGAATATCCAAATCAGATTACAGAGGTGTCGCAGTATGAACTATTAAAAAGAAAAGCACTGCAGGCAGAGATAAAAAATCTACAAGTAAAAATAGATACACTTGAAAAGAAAAACAAAGAAGGAGATTGATGAGATGGATTGGAATAAACAGATTGAAAAATTAGAGGATGAGCTTAAAAAATTAATAGAGAAAGAAAACAGACTCGCAGAAAGAAAAAAAGAGGTAGAAGAAAAACTGAGAAAAGCAAAAGAACAGAAAGAGAATGAAGAAAATAAACAGCTTGCAGAAATCGTTACGGAATATCTTGGACCGATGGATGCTAAAAAAATCGAAGATTTAAAAACGGTTTTGGACATGTACATGTCTGAATTTACTGAAGAAAAAGAATCAGAGGAAGAATCAATAGAGGAAAAAGAACAAGAAGGTGAGGACAAATAAGGAAAAGGAGATTCGACCTCCGGCTGACAGAAAAAGAGTATCAATTACTTTTAGCTAAAGCGGAGAATGACCCCGAAACAAAAACAAAAAAGGGAGAAAAAGCAAACACTTCTGCATATATACGGAAGTGTATTTTTTTACAGGACGATGATCCTGTCAGCTTGAAAAAAGAGTTAAAAACTCTTTCCTACCAAGTGCGTAAAATAGGAGTCAACATCAATCAGGTTGTTGCAAAAATTAATGCTGGTTATGGCAATCAGATTGATATTTATAATCTTGAAAAAGCATTAGAGCAGGTAAAGCATGAGATGAAAACACTTAATGAGAAGGTAGAGGATTATGGCAATCACTAAGCTATCGAATATTGGAACACCACAGGGAGGTGGGGCGGCACATTTAAAAAATTGTATTTCGTATATCTTAAATTCTGATAAAACAGAGGGTCTGGTTGGAGGAAATGCAGGAACTACTCCGCAGGAAGTTTATCAGGTAATGATGGATACAAAGCAAGAATGGGAAAAAGAAAATGGAAGGCAAGGCTATCATTTCGTTATCTCATTTCCACCGGGAGAAGCGACAAAAGAAGAAGCATATGCTGTGATCAATGATTTTTGTGAGGAATATCTGGGAGAAAATTTTGATTATGTGTTTTCCGTTCACACTGACCAAAAACATATGCATGGACATATTGTTTTTAATTCTGTCAACCGAATGGATGGGTATAAGTACCGTTATGAAAAAGGAGACTGGGAAAAATATATCCAGCCAATTACAGACCGTGTTTGTGAAAAATATGGTCTGCCGCCACTGGTTTATGACCCACATAATAAGATAGGGAAATCTTATGCAGCACATTATGCAGAGAAAGAGGGCAGACCATCATCTGAAAAGATTATTAAGGCAGACATAGACTTTGTGATTGCTGCATCAGAAGATTGGAACGATTTTGTGAAGCAAATGGAAAGTCTAGGCTATAAAATCCGTCAAGGGAAGTATGTGACATATATCCCACCCGGTTTTGAACGGGGACGGAGAGATTCCCGTCTTGGTACAGGATACAGGAAAGAAGAAATCCAAGAGAGGATTCAAAACAAAGGAAAGGAAAAGGGGGCAGAAAGTATTCTGTCCTCTAAATTGTCTAAGAAATATGAAAGAGAAATCTTTCAATATACAGAGACACTTACGATATTTCAGATTAAAAAAATCAAAATTTTTTATCAAGCAGGGCATTATCTTGAAGGGAAAAATCCTTATGCAGTAAATCAAAAAGATGTGCGGAAAAATGCCATTCGGATTAATGAGTTATATGAAGAATGCAAATACATTCTAAAAAACGACATTAAGACAGAGGATGATTTATTAGAAAAACAAAATGCTTTACTGGCAAAAGAGAAGCAGCTAATGAACTGCCGGAGTTCTCTCCGTTCAGTGGAAGATAAAGAAATGTTAAGGCAGTACCGGGCTTTGAAAAAACGTCTGTCTGATACTCCAGATTGGGATGACCGATTTGAAATATATCAAGAGGAATTAAATACGTTCTTGAAACAGATGCCCGAAGGAATGTTAAAAGCTGAAGAAGAAAGACAGCAGATTAATGCAATACTTCAGGAAATCCGTCATGAGAAACGGATTGTAAACCGAATCGTTGAAGAAGAAAGAAGTCTGAATAAAGAACAAAAGATTTCAAAAACAGAACGCACCGAAATTCGGCACAGGAGGTGAAAATAAATGGAGCAAGAGGAGGAAAAAAATATCATCATAGAATTTCAAAGAAAGGTTTTGCAGGAAGCAAACTGTACGGCTGAAATGCTTGCCTATTTGGATGAGATAGATGACGATGTATTCCGGGAATACTACTGCATATGTGCATTAGATGGAATGACTGTGGAAGAGATACGTCGGATTGATAACATTGCTGTTCAGGACTGGCGGGTTAAAATTAAACACATCAAAGAAGAACGGCTGAATTTTCTGGAAAACATATTCGTACCTAATTCAGAAATGCAAAAGCAGATTTCAGAGTTACATGATAAAGCTGGTAAGGTGTTTCAGGAGACGGAAGAATTAAGAATAACATTGAACGCTACATTGCAGCAGACGTTAGATATACAAAAAAATGCCCTTACGGAACAAAGGGAATCCTATCAAAACTCTTTGGCAGCAAAAGAGGAATTAATAAAAGAAAGAGATGAAAAGATACAAAGTCTAGTGAATGAGATAGAGCAGAATAAAAAAATATGGCAAACAGAAAAGAAGACACTTCTTTTACAGTTAGAAGAAAAAAAATCATCTGACGATGATAAGGAAGAGCAAAAAGAGGTACCGTCTAAAAAAGAAAATTCAGTAAGAGATGTAACCGAAAAAAAGAAACGCTGGCATTTTTTCAATAAAGAAGAAAAGAGATCGAAGGAGCCGGATAGATTTATTGAAACGTATCTGGCAGGCGATACATTTAATGAAGCACAAAAAGAATTTCTGATTAAATGTCTCGAAGAAGGTGACACTGTTGAGGAAATGAAAACATATGCTTCTGCAAGTCTTACTCCTGCAATGATGCAGAGATTAAGACAAATAAGAAAGAAACGGAGGGGACAATAATGGTAAAGATAGAACAAACGGGTGGCAGGCTGACAGAGGAAGAAATCCTGCATGGAAAAGAAGATGCCTATGGAATCTATCAGGTTAACAGGAAAGGTGCAGGAAGAGATTATGCTTTCCTTTCTTTTGATTCTTTACGTTCAAAAGGAAAAGTACCAGAGCGAACAGAGTATCAGCTTGTTTACAGTGATATTTTAGGAGCAGATGAAAATAGAGACAGCCTGTTTACAAAATTTAATATTGCACACCCTGATGATTTTACAGGACATTCCCTCTCTGTAAGTGACATTATTTTGATAAAAAGAAATGGCAAAGTAAATGTCTCTTACGTGGACATGATAGGGTTTGTTCCGTTGCCTGATTTTTATAAAGAGCCGTCGTTAAGAGTAGTAGAACAGATAACAGAATCAACAAAGGGTTTTACAGCTGAAGGACACTTTGGAACATGGCATTCAATACAGATGCAGGAATTTCACAATGAGAAATTTTTTCAGATGCGGCATGATGAATTTGGAAAACAGGTTGCAGATATTATTGTAAATGAACAAGGACAGGTTATTGCAGAAGATTTATGGCATGGATTTAGTCCAGAAGCGATGAAATTGATCGGAGAATATTTATTAGACAAATCACTTCATGACAAAAAAGAAGCTGCCTATATCTTGTCAGCAGATAAAGGATACTTTCTCATCCATGAGACGGATGAAGGATATGATTATACTTTTTATGACCAGGAGTATCAGGAACTGGATGGAGGTATTTACGATAATCTGGATGTTTCCCTGAAAGAAGCCATAGAGGATATATTAAATGATGCTGGAGAAACGATTGAAAATATAAAAGAAACTGACTATGAAAAATTAGAACAGGAAATTGAAGAAGCAGAAGAAGCAGGATTATTAGAGTCAGTGATCCAGGAATCTAAAAGGCGTTTACAGGAAGGAGATGTTGCTCTTACATCAGAAGTGTATTATGAGGAAAAATCTTTAAATGGGATGAGCCGGGCAGATATTGAGGAGATTGTCCTGTCGCAGGCACAGATCATATTAGATGAACTGGGATTACATGATGAAGTAGAGTTAATTGGAGCAAGAGTATACGGTTCACGCAGCAGGGAAGGTTTATACAGACCGGATTCTGATATTGATGTTGCTCTTAGTTATGAAGGGACAATAAGTGAGGATACGTTTTTTAATTATTTAAAAGAAGATATGTTATATGCCAGGAATATTCCAATAGATATTAATCCCATACGAAAAGAAAAATCCGGGACATTATCTGAATACATGCAACGGGCAGAATATTATCTGGATGAGATGGAGATTAAAAACTTTGCGATAGAAGTGGATTCTCTAGCACGTTCTTATGATAATCTGTATGTCTATAAAACGATGAGCCAGGAAGAAGCAGCAGATGCAATCACAGAAGATATTTTACACAAAAAATCGGATTATATTAAGGATTTTCTGAAAGCAACAGAAAAATCGGAAACAGAAAGTGATGTGAAAAAAGGAAAGGATATGTTTATCCAGATGGAGAAACTCGAAAGATTATCTATCTTTGAAAGAGAACCTGAAACGATACCAGAGGTTGATTTTTATGTCGCAGAATGTTCAGAGTTTCCGACACTGGGCGAATATTATGACGGTTTAACACTTGCTGAAGCAATCGCCATCTATGAAAAAATACCGGGCGAACGGCTTAATGGTGTAAAAGGAATCGGTATTGACCTGCATTTTCCAGATGACGATATGTATTCTGGAAAATGTGATCTACTGGCAGGCGGGAGAATCTGCCGGGAAATGTTAGATGCAGTTCCTCGTTACAAAGAAAACCGGGAGGTAAGAAAAGCCGTAAAATATCTGGAGAATCATTTTAATAAAAAAGAAGAGTTATCCTTATCAAAACCTAAAAAACAGGAACAGGCTCCAAGATTATAAAGGGGGGAATGATGTATGGCAATGACATTACCAACTGCAGAAGACCTGTTTGAAGAAACTGTCCGAAAAGTTTCTTCTACACCACAGGAATGGCTAAAGTTTTTAAATACAGCATCTCGTGTATATCAGTATACTTTTGATGCTCAGCTTATGATCTATGCCCAGCGACCAAATGCAATAGGATGTACAAGCTTTGAAAAGTGGAAACAAATGAATCACTATGTTAAAAGGGGAACACAAGGAATTGCCCTTATTGTCAGAAATAGCGAAAATAGAAAGCTTCGTTATGTATATGATTATAGTGATACAGGGGTGGCTTCCAATGTTCCAGAAACCGATATAAGAAAACCTTATATCTGGAGTTTGGGAGAAGACGGGCAGGAAGATTTATGTGACTATATTAATAATAAATACGATATACGACCACAAAATAAAGATTTAGGTTTGGTATTAAAACAATTAATAGAAGAAACGGTTAATGATGTGATAGATGATGAAATATCAGAAATCTTGAAGGAAAAACAAGGGTCTTATCTTGAAGATTTAGATATAGATACTATCCGCAAAGAATATCGGGAGTTATTTATTCATTCTGCCTGGTATATGCTTTTAAGACGATGTGGGATAGAACCCGGAGACTATATGTATTTAGAGGATTTTCGGGCAATTACTGATTTTAATAATATCAATGTGATTTCTTGTTTAGGAACACCTGTAAGTGAGCAATGTTCTTTTGTATTGAAAGATATATCCCGGTATTTGTGGCAGAAAAATTTACAAAAAAACAGAGCAGAGTCTATTGTACAAAGCAATCAAAGGGAATATAATAAAGATAATAAAACACAGGAACAAAAGAGAGGGGTGAACAGAAATGACGTTGACATACACAAAGAAGGAGGACGGACTGCTGTATCCGGATCTGGAATTAAAGGAAGCTCCGAAGGGATACATCGGGAAATACGGAGTAATGAGAGCCGATTATCTGGAGCAGCATCGGAAATCAAGGTATACGGCGATGATGATGACCGGGGAAATCAATCAACATATGATAGACATTCAGAAACAGGCAGAGGAGAGAATGGACGAACTGATGCCAGAACTGATGAAGATAGCAGGAGCAACAGAGGAACTGAAGGCAGCCGATCAGATGAAGTGGGTCGGACTCGTAAACAACTGCAAACAGCAGGCGGAGGAGATAATCAAAGAAGAGATTATATACAGTTAAGCCTTTTCCCGGAAAATCCACAAGAGCAAGCTGAGTATGGAACAGCAGCAGGTAATACACCTGCTGCTGTTTTTGCATTCCCGGATAACTATATTGATGAATGTCTGAGAACAGGTGGTAACAATGAACTTTCGTTAGAGTATGTCCTGCTTGATCTGGCACAGGAAAACCCTCAAAAAATACTTGCAAAAGATTTAAAAGAAAACTGGAAAGGTGGAAAAGGGCTTGCAATGCCAGACGGCATAAAAGTGAGTGTCTGGTATAACGAAGAAGGGATTTCTTTTCGCAGAGGCAATGGTGCAAGAAAGAATCCTGAAAGGCTGTTATCATGGGAGGAAGCTGCCGAACGGATAGAAATTCTTTATAGAAATGGGCAGTTTACCACAAGAGAATTATCAGAAAATGCAATAAGTACGATTCGGGAAGAAACGGCAGGACTTATTGCATTTTTTTATAAAGAAGATATGGGACAGTCCCGATGGGGAAACATCCATAGTGAAGCTGTCATATCAATCATTGAGGAGTTAAAAGCGACTGCCGGTATAAAAAAGTTATACGATGAGATTTCACTTTTTGGAACAGCTAGAGCAGGTAGCATAAGCCAATGGCAGGAAAAAAGATGCGAGAATCTGGCAGAGAGACTCTATAAGTTAGGGAATCTGTCTCCTCTTGTTCCACAAAATGTACAGGAAATAGCTCCAATGGTATTTATCACAGCAGATGAGATAGATAGATTATTGCAGGAAGGAGGTATTGTTGAGGGAGGAAAAAGAAGAATACTTTCTTTCTATCAACAGGAGCCTGCGCCGGATACCAAAACAGCAATTAATTTCCTGAAACAGGAGTATGGTATGGGAGGTCATTCCCATTCTATATCAGAAAGCCGGAATTCAAACGAATGGCACGATGCCAAAGGATTTCATTTAGAAAAAGGAAACGTACAAAAGAAACTGACATGGAAAGAAGCAGAAAAACGTATCCGTACTTTAATAGAAAATAAAGAGTATCCGTATATACATCAGGAAGCAAAAACAGAAACAAGGGAGAACGTGCCGAATTTCGGTACACAGGAAGAAAAAAAGGCAGATACCATTCAGTTCCAGATTGATTTCTCTGAACATGATATTTTAAGCCACTATGATAAGGAAAAGAAAGCCTATGTTACTGCTAAAATGTCTTTTGCGGCAGCAAACAGACTGTTTGCGGAGTTAGATGAACAGGAGATGGAGCAGCAGGAGAATGAGGGAGAAGGTTATTCTTATTACAAGACGGCATTTTCTATCTATGCAATTATAAATGGAGAAGAATATTCTTTCCAGGGAAGATATGACATAGGAAGTGAAGGAAAATCCCTGATAGAACATATCCAGGAATATTATGATTACTGTCTGTCCCCAGATTGTATGTATAGACAATACTGGGAGGAAGATGGAGTATTAGAGGAAAAGATAGAACAACTCACAAAGTATAATGAAAATTTTTTGCCGTATCTTGAAAGCCACTTAGACCTGACACCTGCAGAACGGAAACAGATCACTGCGTTGATACATAAGGAAGAACCAGAAGTTTTACAGGATAAAAAGTATGAGATTATGGATACAGGTCGCATAGACTTTCCATTTGATGTACAGGAATGGACAAGGGAAAATAACGAGTTTGTTTTTTCTGGACGTAATAAATACTGTAAAAGCAGGGAAGAAGCCAGTGCATGGATAGAGGAACAGCAAAAAGAATCAAATCTTATTGAGGTGGCTGTTGAAAGCAGCGAAGATTATGAGGATATTGCCGGTTCTTTTGTCACAGCAGTCGATACGGAAGGAAACAGACAGCCTGTTTACCGTCTGATACAAAAGGGGAATGACGGGTTAGAAACGTATCTTCCAGAAACTATTCTCTTTTATAGTGAAAAGGAAGCAAAAAATTATATTAAGAGCCATGCGGATGAGATAAGAGAGATCAGTTATGACGAAATGATAAACTGGGCTGCAGAAATAAGAGAAGACAGGATTGCAGCAACAGAACTTCAGGAAGAAATCTTAGATACGGACAATATAGCCATCACTCCTGTTTCAAATGACAGAGGACAAAATTATCATATTCCGAAAGAAGAATTAGGGACAGGGACAACCCGTGAAAAATGCTGGAAAAATATCCTTGCGATTGAGACTGTAAAACAATTAGATCAGGAACAGCGCAAGGCAACAAGAGAAGAACAGGATATATTAGCAGATTATGTTGGCTGGGGTGGGATTGCAGATGTCTTTGATGTGAACAAATCACAATGGCAGGAAGAACGGGAACGGATACACACAGCCCTTACCCCGGAAGAATACCGTTCTGCAGAAGAATCTGTTTTAAATGCCCATTATACGCAGCCACTTATCATTAAAGCAATGTATCAGGTATTAGAAAATATGGGATTTAGCCGAGGAAGGATATTAGAGCCTTCCTGTGGGATTGGGAATTTCTTTGGTCTTGTTCCAGAAGATATGGATGGTTCTACTTTATATGGTGTTGAATTAGACCGAATGAGTGCAAAGATAGCAGGCTACCTTTATCCTGAAGCAAATATCCAGAATATAGGATTTGAACGTACCAACTATCCAGATGGATACTTTGATGTAGCAATCGGAAATGTACCATTTGGAGATTACCGGGTAAATGACTCAGTTTATAACAGTCATGGATTTTTAATCCATGACTATTTTTTTGCAAAAACTCTGGATAAATTACGTGCTGGTGGTGTTGCTGCGTACATCACAACAAAAGGTACAATGGATAAAGAAAGTACAAAAGTCAGGGAATTTCTTTTTAAGAAGGCAGAATTACTGGGAGCTATCCGTTTGCCTAATACGGCATTTAAAAATGCCGGAACGAAAGTAACTGCGGATATTTTATTTCTGCAGAAACGGGAAAAAGAAATAGAAAATCCTGAATGGATCGCTGTTACAGAAGATGCACAGGGATTCCGTATAAACAGCTATTTTGTACAACACCCGGAAATGATATTGGGAACAATGCAGGAAATATCAGGACCATATGGAATGGAAACTACTTGTGTAGAAAAAGAGGGAGTTCCTTTAGGAGAACGGCTGCGGGCTGCTATATCACATATCACAGGACATATACCTGAAAGAGTGGAAGAAGAACGTGCCGAATTTCGGTACGGGGAAGAACAGCAGGCAGATGCACCCAATGCTTCCGAGGTACGGATGTACAGCTATGTACTGTCTGACACGGGAGAGGTTTATTATAAAAATGAATCTGGTCTGGAACAAAAAGAGACAGCGAAAACAGCAAAAGCACGTATCACAGGTATGGTCGCAATAAGGGACTGTGTCCGTGAACTGATTCGATTGCAAATGGAGGAAACAGAGGATGCAGATACAAAGATTTCTGCAGAGCAGGCAAGGCTCAATGCGCTTTATGATTCGTATACTGCCAAATGGGGGCTGTTAAATAGTACGGCAAACAAAAGGGCTTTCTCGGAAGATTCCTCATATCCCCTGTTATGTTCTTTAGAGAAATTAGATGAAGATGGAAACCTTGACAGAAAAGCGGACATGTTCACGAAACGTACTATCCGAAAGAGCGAAACGATCACTCATGTAGATACTGCAAATGAAGCATTGGCAGTATCACTGGAGGAAAACGGAAAAGTTGACCTTGCTTTTATGTCAGGTCTGTGTGGAAAATCTGCTGAACAGATCACAGAAGAATTAACGGGAGTTATCTTTAAAAACCCGGATACGCAGGTATGGGAAACGGCTGATGAATATTTGTCGGGAAATGTCCGGGAAAAACTGCGTGTAGCAGAGAGAATATCAGAAAATGATACCGGCTATAAAAGTAATGTAGAAGCATTAAAGAAGGTACAGCCAAAAAAACTGGATGCTTCCGAGATTGAAGTCCGTTTGGGAACGATGTGGATTCCTCTGGAAGTATATGACCAGTTCATGAGAGAAACTTTCCAGCCACCACAATATATTAAAGATATAATCAAGCTGCAGTATTCCAAATATACAGGAGAATGGAATATCGAAGGAAAAAACACGGACAGAAGTATTTTAGTAACAAATACTTACGGAACAAAAAGGGCAACGGCATATCGTTTACTGGAAAGTTCTTTGAACCTGAAAAATATCCAGATATTTGATACTTACACGGATACAGAAGGAAAAGAACATAGAGAATTAAATAAAAAGGAAACGATATTAGCCAGCCAGAAACAGGATATGATAAAAGAAAAATTTAAAGACTGGATTTTTCGGGATAGAGAACGGCGGGAAATGCTGGTTTCTATTTATAACGAAAAATTCAATTCAATACGTCCAAGACAGTTTGATGGAAGGCACCTGGAGTTTCCTGGCATGAATCCAGAGATCACTTTGAAACCCCATCAGAAAAATGCAATCGCCCATCAGCTTTACGGCAGAAATACCCTGCTCGCCCACTGTGTAGGAGCAGGTAAGACGTTTGAAATGGCTGCTGCTGCAATGGAAGCAAAACGTATCGGACTTGCTCATAAATCCCTGTTTGTCGTGCCAAACCACCTTACAGAACAATGGGGAGCAGAATTTCTTACTTTATATCCTGCTGCCAATATCCTTGTGGCAACAAAAAAAGATTTCCGCCCGGAAAACCGAAAAAGATTCTGTGCGAGGATTGCAACAGGCGATTACGATGCGATTATCATCGGTCATTCTCAGTTTGAAAAAATCCCTCTTTCTGCAGAAAGACAGCGTGCTGTTTTAGAAAGCCAGATTGATGAGATTGAAATCGCTATCACACTGGCAAAAAAAGAGCAGGGAGAAAACTATACTATCAAACAGATGGTGAAAAGCCGGAAAAGTTTAGAAGTAAGGCTGGAGAAATTGAATGAAAAGAAAAAAGATGATGTTGTTACTTTTGAAGAATTAGGTGTAGACAGGCTGTTTGTAGATGAATCGCACGGTTTCAAGAACCTATTTTTGTATACAAAAATGAGAAATGTTGCCGGGGTTGCACAAAGTGAATCCCAAAAATCAATGGATATGTACAATAAATGCCGTTATATGGATGAAATCACAGGTGGAAAGGGGATCACTTTTGCAACAGGTACTCCAGTTTCAAATAGTATGACAGAATTATATACTATCCAGAGATACCTGCAGTATGACCGTCTGCAGGAAATGGAGTTAGGAATGTTTGATAACTGGGCATCTGCATTTGGGGAGACGGTAACGGCTCTGGAATTATCGCCAGAGGGCAGTGGATACCGTATGAAGACCCGTTTTGCGAACTTCTTTAACCTGCCGGAATTGATGTCTGTTTTTCAGGAAGTAGCAGACATACAGACTGCCGACATGTTACGGCTGCCTGTTCCGGAAGCAGAATATGAAAACATCGTACTGCCTGCAAGTGAAGAACAAAAAGAAATATTAGAATCCCTGTCAGAACGTGCGGACAGGGTAAGAAACCGGGAAGTAGATCCATCGGAAGATAACATGCTCAAGATTACGACCGATGGACGTAAACTGGCATTAGACCAGCGTCTCATAAATGATATGCTCCCAGATACGGAAAATAATAAAGTTTCTGCCTGTGCAGAAAAATGTTTTGAGATATGGAAGGAAACAAAAGAGCAGAGGTCAGCACAGCTTATCTTTTGTGATTCTTCTACACCTAAAAAAGATGGGACGTTTAATGTCTATGATGCCCTGAAAGAAAAACTGATGCAGAAAGGAGTACCAGAACAGGAGATTGCTTTTATCCATGATGCCAATACGGATGTACAGAAAGCAAAACTCTTTACAAAGGTACGTTCTGGACAGGTACGTTTCCTGCTCGGTTCCACTTCGAAAATGGGGGCAGGAACCAATGTACAGGACAAACTCATCGCCCTGCATCATTTAGATGTGCCGTGGAGACCTGCGGATATAGAGCAGCAGGAAGGACGTATATTAAGGCAGGGAAATCAAAATGAAAAAGTGAAGATATTCCGTTATATCACAGAAAATACGTTTGATGCCTATTCCTGGCAGCTCATTGAGAATAAACAGAAGTTCATTGGACAGATCATGACTTCAAAATCCCCAGTCCGTTCCTGTCAGGATGTGGATGAAGCTGCCTTATCTTATGCAGAGGTAAAAGCCCTGGCAACGGGAAACCCTAAGATTAAGGAAAAAATGGACCTGGATATACAGGTAACGAAGTTAAAGATGCTGAAAGCAAACTATGAAAGTAATCTGTTCCGGCTTCAGGATGCGATTGCGGTAGAATACCCACAGCAGATTGCAAAATATGAGGAACTGACCGCAGCGTATGAAGCAGACATAGCCCATTTAGATACTGCCATGAATACGCCTTTTTCCATGGAGATACATGGGATCACTTATGATAATGAAAAGACAGCAGGTGAGATTCTTGTACAAGCGTGTACAAAAATGAAAAAGGAACATACAGATGCAGCAGACATAGGGACTTTTAAGGGATTCAAAATGAAGGTCTCGTATTCTCTTTTTGATAATAGTTTTTATGTAAAGCTGACAAGAGAATCCTCCGTTACTGTCGAAGTAAAGAAAGACCCTGTACGCAACATAGAACGTATCCTTACGGCATTAAGAAAAATGCCAGGACAAAAAGATGTTGCAGAAGAACGGCTGGAAGGGGCAAGACAGCAGCTTGTTCAGGCAAAAGAAGAAGTAAATAAACCTTTTGAAAAGGAAAATGAATTACGGTCTGTACAGGAACGTCTGACGAAAATAAATGCAGAACTGGATATGAAACCAAAGGAAGAACCGAAAAAGATGATTAAGAAGGAGGAACTGAAAAAATGTCTGTAAGATTAGAAAAAATGGGAGAATGTATCCTGCGATTAAGAGAAGAACGGGGATATAGTCTGGAAGAATTAGCCGGACTCACGTTGTCATCGCCGGATGAATTAAGAAAGATTGAGAGTGGTACACAACAGCCGGACAAAATGACACTTACCCTTTTAAGCAATGTTTTAAATGTATATCCTGACAGTCTGCAGAACGGAGAGATTCATTACCGTGCTTCACAATCCAATCTGATAAATCTTATGAAGGAAACATTAAAGTATCTGGAGGGAACAGAAGAATATAACAAAGAGATTGAGGAACATATAGAAAAGCTGCAGAAAGAATATGATATACAGCGAGAGGAAAAGCAGGAAAAAGAAAAGACGGAACAGCCAGAAAAAGAAGAACAGGTATTACCGAAAAGAGAGCCGGAAAAAGCTGCACCCAGATTATAAATAAAATGTGCCGAATTTCGGTACGGATAGGAGATGGATAAGATGGAAGATAAAAGCAGAGAAGTCGTAATGGCAATTTCTAACGCAGCAAGGTATATGGACCCATTTTTTAAATTAACAGCAATGGGGACAGTGCTGTTGATTCAGTATTTTGCCCGCATGGTAAAGGAAAAAAAGCTTAAGGTAACTGAATTTACTGACTTTCAGAAATTTCTCAAAGCAACAGATGGAAAATATGACATCATGAACGTCCCGGAGATTCCAGAAGGACAGTTATCAGAAGAATTAGATGCACTGGGTATCCATTATATGGTATTACCCGATCTGGAAAAAAATGATGGGATGCTGCAGGTAGCAGTCTACCAGCCAGACAGGGAAAATTTTGGAGCATGGTATCAACGGCATATCCTGTCGCAGATGACAGGAGGGGAAAAAGATTTACAGCAGTTAAAGAATCTTACTTCTGGAAAAACAACAATCATTTCCTTCCCTCTTGAAGAGGAAGAAGAAGTGGTAAAGGAAGATTTTGAAAAAATGGGGATAAACTATTCCCAGCTTCCAGACCTTCACGTTGGGGATGGTGAGATACAGGTTGTTGTAGCCAATGCTGACCTCCCTAAAGTCGAATCATGGTATAAATTATATCGGGAAGATTTATTAAAAAAGGGCATGATAGATGTGCCTGCTATGAAAAAAATGTCGATGGACAATTATATGCAGACAGGACAGCAGACAGAAGCAGAGTATATTGATACGGCTTCGCCTGAATTAAAAGCAGCGAATGCAAAGTATGAGGGAAAACAAAAAGGAAGAATAGAGCAACAGATAGAAGCAGCCGAACACAATGCCATGAGACAGGAATCCTCAACAGCATATCTGCGATATATCAATGACCCATCATATATCCCGGTCAGTATTGATAAAAGAACACTGGTTGAAAAATCAAATGTGATAAATAAGGATGGGCTGGAGAGATATAACCAGTTCTCGTGCAGGATACCAGGTACATACGGTAAAAATGAAAAGCAACTGGTCATTCCTAATGAACAGGTTTTTGAAAAGCAGAATGGCTCTTATATTGCTTTCCTGCAGAAAGATGAATCTCCGTTTGTTTTTGATGTGATAACAAAACAGGTAGACCATGAGATGAGAAAACTGACAGGAGAGGAATTTGTAAAACGCTATTTTGATAAAGTAGATAAAACTGTTGAACGAAAAGTGACATCATTACAAAAATATAAGGAAAACACAAAGGCGAAAGATTTAAGTGATCTAAAGATAAAGATGCCGACTCCGCCGATCAAATCAAAATAATGTGCCGAATTTCGGTACAAAGAACAGGCAGTGATGCTATGCTGCCTGTTCTTTTTTATAGAAAAGGAGAAAGATTTTATGACACAGAAAAGAAAACCACCCTGGGGGATGTTTCTTATCGGCTTAGTTCTTGTACTTCTTGTTTCCTATTATGCAGCAGGGCTTTTTTCGCTGGATGGTGTGACAATGCAAAATTATCAGGATAAATTGACGTATATATTGCTGCACCCTTTCCGTAACTGGTTAAACAGTAAGACATCAGCAGTCATGGGGATTGCCCTGGTCGCATGGGCAATGTTTGTCTGTTATTACCTTACCTATTACCGTAATTTTCACCCGGATGCAGAACATGGTGTTGCAGAATGGGCAGACGTTGCTAAGACAGCAAAAAAACTCTATGGAAAAGGAGAAGAACCAGTTACTTTACTTAGTAAAAATATCAAGGTGAACGCAAAAGCCTTACCAAATATGCACATCCTCATCTTAGGAGGCTCCGGCGATGGAAAAACAACCTCTCTTTTGATACCGAATATCCTGCTTGCCAATATGACGAATATCATCTTAGATGTAAAAGGTGACCTGTTGAAAAATTACGGGGGATACCTGAAAGAAAAAGGTGTGACAGTAAAAAGCCTTAACTTTAAAGATATGTTACAATCTGACCAATATAATCCATTTGTATATATAGATAATTATACCGACATGGTAGAGCTTATCACAAATATCCAGACATCAGTAAAACCGCCAGATGCCCAAAAGGGTGACCCGTTTTGGGATGACGGTGTTGGTCTGTATCTGCAGTCTCTCTTTGAATATGAATGGCTTCAGGCGAAAGAAGAAAACCGTGTTGCATCCATGCCAGGAATTTTGGAACTGGTAAACAGGGAAACACAAAAGATAGATGAGGAAGGGACAACACAGTTACAGCAGGATATGTACAGATTACAAGAGAGGTATGGAGTAGATTATCCACCTGTGCGGGATTATAGAAAACTGAAGGAAGGAGCATCGGAAACAGTTCGTTCTATCGTTATTATGGTAAATGCACAGTTACGCCTTTTTGAAATCCCAGAAATCAAGAGAATCTTTGAAGGAACTGATGATATAGATATTCCATCACTTGGATTAGGAGTAGAGGGAAATCCAGAAAAAAAGACTGCCCTTTTTCTTGTTATGCCATCAGGGGATTCTTCCTATAATCTTTTTATCAATATGTTCTACACACAGTTATTCACTGTTTTAAAACGTATCGCAGATGATCGGAGAGATGGACAGTTACCTATCCATGTGCGGTTATGGGCAGATGAGTATTACGCTGGTCCAAAACCTTTAAACTGCGAAACGCTTCTGGGAGAGATACGAAGCAGAAATATGTCCATTGTTCCTATTTTGCAGGATATAGCACAGATAAAGACCTTGTATCCAAATGATAAATGGGAAATATTCACGGGAAACTGTGCAACAACGGTATTCCTCGGCAGTGGTGCTACTGCACATACAACACATCAGTGGATATCTGATATGTTAGAGGATATGACGATTGACAGCCGTTCCGAAAATTTAGGACATTCGCAGGGAGGAGGAAACCTGCAGATGAGCAAGGGTGGAATGAAGTTAATGACTCCGGGACAGGTCAGCCGGATGCCGAAAAATGATTGTATCCTGTTTCTGAAAGGAGAAAGACCAATCTATGATAAGAAAAACTGGTCATTTGATACAGAAGTATTTAAAGAAGCACAGGAGATAGCAGGGAAAAATGGTTATAAAAATCCTGTATATGTATCGTATGATGAAGAAAACAGGCAATACACTACAACCCGTTTCGAATCAAGACTAAATTATATCTCACAGGAAGATTATGAATTTTATGAAGAAAAAGCCAAGACGGATGATAACATACAGACATTCCAGATAGACGAAGATGCTTTTCTATATCTTAACTTCAACGAAACTCCGCAGCCAAGCCTTCGGGAGTTAGAGAAGATGGTGAAAAAGATACAGGTTTCAGAAAACAGTGAAGATGATGAAAATGAGGGGAACGAAAAGAAAGAAGATACTGTGCAGGATAGAAAAAAATGGGATTTATCTGGAGATATTATGGACTGTTTTCAGCGATATTCCAGTGAACTGTCGCAGGAAGAGCAGGAGGAAATCATAAAAGGTATCGAAGATGGCTTAACAGATCAGGAGATAAAGAGATATTTTGCCTTGTACGGAGCAGATAAAATGCAACAATACAGAAGGGTTCTCACGGCAAGAAAAAACAGAGGGTAGATACAAAAAAGCAGAAAAGACTTTAAGTCCTTTCTGCTCTTTTTTATCTCCTCTCTCCTAAATCTCTTTACGCCTGTCAACATGAAAAAATAAAATGTGCCGAATTTCGGTACACAAATAGCAAAGCATAATATATTTAAAAATTTAAATTTTTCCTCATAGAATTTATATAAAAATCCTTGATTAAAGAAATATTTGCGTTATTATTTTAAGACAAATGAATCAGGAGAATAACGATTAAAAAAGCCCCGGAAACAAATTGACATGTACTATTAAAGTAAGATATACATATAGTACAAATGTAGGTATAGGCATAAAATTAAGGTGGGAATAATTTATGGGGAAAAAATGGAGACAATTAAAATATGAAGATAGATTAAAGATATATGCCTGGTTGCAGGATAAAACATCGGTTGCAACTATTGCAAAAAGGTTAGGTGTCTGCCGTCAGACAATCTATCGTGAAATAAAACGAGGGGAATTTGTAAAAAGAAATACGGATTACACGGAATCAACGGTATACGATCCATATGTTGCAGAGGAACATTATCAAAAAAAATTAAAGGAACGTGGACGAGATCTAAAAATAGGCAGTGATTTAAAGTTGTTACATTATATAGAAAAAAAGATAGTAGATGAAAAGCGTTCTCCGGCGGCTGCCTTACATGAAATAAAAAAAGAAGGAAAAGAATTTACAGTTACATTAAGTACCAATACTATATATAGTTACATAAAGAAAGGTATCTTTTTAAATATAACGATGGAAGATTTGCCGGAGAAGAAAAAGCAGCACAAAAAGAAAAAAGTAAAGGTACAAAAGAGAGTGCAGGCGGGGGATAGCATCAGCCAGCGTCCAGAACATATTGATTTCAGGGAAGAATTTGGTCATTGGGAAATGGATACGGTTGTAGGTCCTCAAGGTAAATCCAAAAAAGTCATGCTCGTTTTAACGGAGAGAAAAACAAGAAAAGAAATCGTGTATCTGATGCCTGACAGAAAGGCACAAACAGTTGTAAAAACATTAAACATGATTGAAAGAAAGTATGGAGAGCGATTATTCCGTGATGTATTTAAAACAATTACAGTAGACAATGGAGTAGAATTTTCTGATGCAGAAGGTCTGGAAAAATCGAGAAGAAATAAAAAGAAAAGAACGAAAGTATATTATTGCCATCCATATAGTAGTTGTGAACGAGGTTCTAATGAAAATGCAAACCGACTAATCCGACGTCATATACCAAAAGGAGTTAATTTTGATAAGAAAAGTAAAACCGAAATCAAGGAAATAGAAACATGGATAAATAACTATCCTCGTAAGATATTTGAGTATGATACAGCAGAAAATCAATTTATTAATGAAATGGAAAAATTAACAGGATAAAGCTAAGAGGTGCATATAGAAAATGGCTGCCGGAAGACAGTCTTTTTTCTATGCACTTTTTTAAAAAAGATGACAAAAATAATTGTAATTGAAGCCGAATTATGTCATTATAAATAATGAATAACAGGTAAACAATGTTAAAAATTTTTTTGAAAAAATGTTGCAAAAAAACTTGACATTTTCGAAAATTAAAAATATTTAAAAAAATGCTTGACAATTAAAGAAATGACTGTTATCATAATAGCCGTATGCCGCACAGTTCGGTATAAGTTTCATGACAGAACACCAAAACTGGCGAGTAATTATTAGGAGGTGCCATATGTACGCTATTATTGCAACAGGTGGTAAACAGTATAAAGTAAGCGAAGGCGACGTAATCAAAGTTGAGAAGCTTGGCGTTGAAGCTGGATCTGCTTATACATTTGACCAGGTTTTAGTAGTAGGCGGAGAAGAGACTAAAGTGGGAGATCCTGTTGTTGCAGGTGCAACAGTAGAAGCTTCTGTAGTTGAAGACGGTAAAGACAAAAAAGTTATCGTTTACAAGTACAAGAGAAAAACAGGCTACCACAAAAAACAGGGTCACAGACAGCCTTATACTAAAGTTAAGATTGAAAAAATTAATGCTTAATTAAGGTTAAGTGAGCAGAACAGACGAGACAGTTTGTTAAACAAAAACTGGTAGAGATATGATTCAGATTACTATCTACAAAAAACCTGATAATCAATATAAAGGATTTCAGGTAATTGGTCATGCTGATAGTGTGGAAGAGGGAGCAGATTTAGTCTGCTGTTCCGTTTCTGTTCTTACGATTAATCTGGTGAATAGTTTAGATACTTTTACGGATGATGAGTTTGAAGTGACAGAACAGGAAGAACTTGGACTTGTTCAGGTTACTTTTAAGAATCCTCTCAGTGACAAAGCATTGTTATTGATGGACTCCTTTGATCTTGGAGTACATTCCATTGAAGAACAGTATGATATCTGGTTAAAAGTTATAACAAGGGAGGTGTAACGACTATGATGAAAATGAACCTTCAATTCTTCGCACATAAGAAAGGTGTTGGTTCCACAAAGAACGGACGTGATTCTGAGTCCAAGAGACTTGGTGCGAAAAGAGCAGACGGACAATTTGTAAAAGCTGGTAACATTCTTTACAGACAGCGTGGTACAAAGATTCATCCAGGCGTTAATGTAGGACGCGGTGGAGATGATACATTATTTGCATTAGTAGATGGTGTAGTACGTTTCGAAAGAAAAGGCAGAGATAAAAAACAGTGCTCTGTACATCCAGTGGCATAGTTAAATCTTGTTTATCAGCGGCTTCAAAGCGTTTTGATTTGAAGCCGCTTTTCTTCTATACTCTTAAAATATCTGTAACTATTCAGTTGAATAATTACAAATATTTCACATTAAAATTCAGTTGGCAGAACCACATAAATTTGGGCTGGTTCTGACAGTTACTTCAAAAATAGAACGACATAAATTTATATAGATTATTTTATTTATAGAAAGGATGTGTATGTAATGTTTGCAGATCGCGCACGCATCTTTATCCGTTCTGGTAAGGGCGGAGATGGACACGTCAGTTTCCGAAGAGAACTTTATGTACCGGACGGAGGTCCAGATGGCGGAGACGGTGGAAAAGGCGGAGACTTAATATTTGTAGTTGACCCCGGATTAAATACATTAGTTGACTACCGACATAAAAGAAAATATTGCGCTGGTGACGGAAAAGAAGGCTCTAAGAAGAGATGTACCGGAGCAAGCGGAGAAGATATGATTTTAAAAGTACCTGCAGGAACAGTTGTAAAAGATGCAGAGACTGGAAAGGTCATCCTTGATATGGCAAACCGTACAGAACCTGTTGTCCTCTTAAAAGGAGGTCGTGGCGGAAAGGGTAATCAGCACTATGCTACAGCTACCATGCAGGCTCCAAAGTACGCACAGCCAGGTCAGAGAGCCAGGGAACTCTGGGTGGATTTAGAGCTTAAAGTAATTGCTGATGTTGGATTGATTGGATTCCCTAATGTCGGAAAGTCTACACTGCTTTCCCGTGTAACAAACGCAAGACCAAAGATTGCGAATTATCACTTCACCACACTCAATCCAAATCTCGGTGTTGTTGACTTAGCAGAAGGCAACGGTTTCGTTATCGCAGATATTCCTGGTATTATTGAAGGAGCTTCTGAGGGTGTTGGACTTGGTTACCAGTTTTTACGTCACATTGAGCGTACAAAGGTAATGATTCATCTTGTGGATGCAGCTTCTGTTGAAGGCAGAGATCCAATTGAGGACATTAAAGCTATCAATAAAGAATTGGAAGCATATAATCCAGAACTGGCAAAGCGTCCACAGGTAATCGCAGCTAATAAGATGGATGCCATGCCAGAAGAGGACAGAGAAGTGATTATCGAAATGTTAGAAGAGGCATTTGCTGATAAAGACATAAAGATTTTCCCTATTTCCGCAGTAAGCGGACAGGGTGTTAAAGAACTTTTATGGTATGTCAACGACCTGTTAAAAGAATTACCAGAAGAACCAATTGAGTTTGATCAGGAATTCTTCTTTGAACTTCAGGAAGAGGATGAGGAAGAATCTATCGTTGTCAAGATGGAAGAGCCAGGTGTATATAGCGTAGAAGGACCTAAAGTAGAGCGTATGCTTGGATACACAAACTTAGAATCTGAAAAAGGATTTGAATTCTTCCAGAAATTCATGAAAGAGAATGGTGTTTTAAAACGTTTAGAGGAACTTGGAATCGAAGAGGGAGATACTGTAAAGTTATATAACCTCGCATTTGATTATTATAGATAGATAAAAGCTATTCAGAAAGGAATTATTATGACAAGCAAACAGAGAGCTTATTTAAAAAGTCTTGCAATGACAATGGACCCTATTTTCCAGATTGGAAAGGCATCTCTTACTCCAGAAGTAATCGAGGGAATCCGTGAGGCGATTGATAAAAGAGAATTAATCAAAGTATCCGTATTAAAAAACTGTTTTGATGACCCAAGAGAAATTGCAGAAGTTCTTGCAGAAAGAACTCGTTCTCAGGTCGTTCAGGTTATCGGGAAAAAAATCGTTTTATATAAACCAGCAAAGGAAAACAGCAAAATCGTATTACCATAAATAATATAATAGGTAAAAGTCATGGCAGAGCATAAAAAAATAGGTATTATGGGAGGAACTTTTAATCCCATTCATTTTGGACATTTATTGTTGGCAGAGACAGCTTTTCATCAGTTTAACCTTGATGAGATTCTGATCATGCCAACAAAGAATCCTTATTATAAGAAGATTTCTAATTCTGTCACAGAAGAAGACAGGGTGGCAATGGTAGAACTTGCGATAGAAGATAATGTGCATTTTCAGCTTTCTAAAGAAGAACTTAACAGAGAGGGAACAACATATACTGTAGAAACCCTTTCTCATCTGACAGTAAAACATCCCGGTTATGAATATTATTTTATTATGGGTGCAGATTCTCTGTATCATATCGAATCCTGGAAAGATCCAGAAAAGATTTTAGAAATGGCAACCATCGTCGTTGCCGGAAGAGCTGGTACGGGAACTTCTTTAAGCAGCCAGATTGAATATATTGAAAATAAATACGATGCAACGATATATCGTTTAAATTCACCGGTACTCGAGATTTCATCTAATGATATCCGCCGCCGTGTCAGAGATGGAGAAAGTATTCGTTATCTTCTTCCTTCAAAAGTAGTTGATTATATTTATGGACATAATCTTTATCAGCCTGATCCACCAGAAGAAGTACAAAAGGAGAATGAGTAGATATGATGTCAATACAGAAAATAAAAGAAGATTTAAAGAAGAAACTATCTTCTAAAAGATATGAACATACAATGGGAGTAGAATATACGAGCACCTGCCTTGCCATGCGATATGGTGCAGATATCGAAAAAGCCCGCTTAGCAGGGCTGCTCCATGACTGTGCTAAATATCTTTCTTCTGAAGAAAAACTTTCTGAATGTGAGCGATATGGAATTCCTGTTTCTGCTTATGAAAGAAAGAATCCTGAACTTCTTCATGCCAAACTTGGCGCCTGTTTTGCGAATGAATTATACGGCGTAACTGACCCGGAAATTCTTTCTGCTATTATCTGGCACACAACAGGCTGCCCGGAGATGTCCTTACTTGATAAAATCGTATTTATTGCAGACTACATGGAAGCCAATCGTAATCAGGCAGAAGATCTTCCAGAAGTAAGAGCACTTGCCTTTAAAGACTTAGATGCCTGTCTGCGTCTTATTTTGGAGGATACGATTGCCTATCTCGCAAAAAAGAAAAGTGTGACAGACCCTATGACACAGAAAACATTTGATTATTATAAAGAAAACAAGTAATTGTCAACTATCAGACACAATAATTTCAAGTCGAACGTCCGTGAGACTTGGCGCGTGATTCTGGTTAGCGAAGCTGACATGTTCCTATCAGAATCACTGCGCATCCTCGCGGAGCGTTTATCTCAGTCGGAGATAAACATATCGCACAATAACCAATTGCTGGTTATATCACTGCCAACATATCGTATATTAAGCCACTTAAGCTTTTTTTGCAATATATTTTTCTTTTCTAATATTTATTTTGTATGCCAATCTACATCTCTTCGCATCTGTTCTATCATACATATTATTGCCTAAATGCACTTTCTATATCTGTCCAAATCACCATTCATATCTATTTTGGATAAATACAGATTTTCGCATTCTTATCTACGGTCTGCATAATCTTTTTCATATATTTCTGTTTCACAGCCACGCAGCCACCTGTGTATGGATTGCTTCCTGTGCAGTGTAAGAAAATAGCAGAGCCTTTCTTATAAACACAGTTTTTATTATAGTCAATCGCTAGTGCATAATTATAATGTGGCTTATAATCAATCAGATGCTCTCCAGAGCGGCTTGCTTTCACCTTACGGATATCAATCATCTGATTATAATATCTCCTATCCCCGCTCCAATAATGGTATTTATTCAGCTTTATGTATTTTATCTTACTGCGTGGATTCTTCTTAATTCCGAAAGCCTTTGTAAAACCATAAGTACCAGTTGGCGTTTTCTTATCTCCCTCACGTTTCTTACCGATACCATTTTTACCGACATAACCGGCACAGGTAAATACTTTTTTAAACTTTCCATTTACTTTTTCATACAAAACGATATTTGCCTTGCTTTTACCTTTGTATTTTACGAAGATAAGCTGGTTTACTTTTTTGCTTTTTTCATATTTTTGGAGAAGCGTTGTCCATTTGTCCTTTTTGACTTTGGATCTATTAGCTACTGTTGTGCTCTGGCTTTTTGCAGTCGCTGCTTGTAGAGGAATCGCGTTATCTGCCGCCATAAATATGCTTATAACAAAAATAATGCTTAAAAAGATGGCTAATCCGTTCAAATAACAACTGCCTTTTTTGGTATTTTCTTTCATAATACGTGCTTCCTTTCTTTTTTATTCTTATACTTGATTTGGCAAGTTTATTATAACATAAAAAAAGCAATCAAAATATTTACGATTGTTTTTTTGATTGTTTTTAAATGAAAAAAAGACCTTGCAAATCTGATTTTTCACAAATCTACAAGGTCTATTTTGTTTATTTTTTTGTTGGACGCTAATCATCTCTGCCCTTTTCAGGATAACGATATTTGTCCCCCACAAATACAGTCTGCTTATTTCTTGATAAGAAGTGATTTTCCTGTCATTTCTGCTGGCTGTTCCATTCCCATCATCTCGATTAAGGTTGGAGCGATGTCTGCTAAACATCCGCCTTCTCTTAATGTATAAGCCGGGTCGTAATTTACAAGGATAAATGGAACTGGGTTTGTTGTATGAGCTGTGTATGGTTCACCTGTTTCATAGTCAATTAACTGCTCGCAGTTTCCGTGGTCTGCACAGATAAACATCTGTCCATCTACTTCTTTTAATGCTGCTACAGCATTGCCAACGCAGGTATCTACAGTTTCTACTGCCTTAATTGCTGCTTCCTGTACTCCGGTATGGCCTACCATATCAGGGTTTGCGAAGTTGATGATGATGACATCATATTTGTCAGATTTGATTGCTTCTACAAGTTTTTCTCCAACTTCTGGAGCGCTCATCTCTGGCTGTAAGTCATAAGTTGCTACTGCTGGAGACTTAACAAGGATTCTGTCTTCGCCCTTATTAGGAACTTCTACACCACCGTTGAAGAAGAATGTTACATGAGCATATTTCTCTGTCTCTGCAAGACGAAGCTGTGTTAAGCCGTTTGCTGCAAGAAATTCTCCAAATGTGTTTGTGATTTCTTCTTTGTGGAATGCGATGATTTTCCCAGGGATTGTCTCATCATATTCTGTGAAGCAGACATAAGTTAATGGAAATACGCCATTTCTTCTCTCAAATCCTGTAAATTCAGGGTCACACATTGCACGAGTGATTTCTCTTGCACGGTCTGGACGGAAGTTGAAGAAGATAACGGAATCGTTTGCTTTTACTGTGCCTACTGGCTGTCCGTCTTTCTTGATTACTGTAGGGATAACGAACTCATCTGTCTTATCATTATCATAAGAAGCCTGAATTGCCTCTACTGCATCTGCTGCTTCATTACCTTCACCGTAAACTAAAGCAGCGTAAGCTTTTTCTACACGATCCCAACGGTTATCTCTGTCCATTGCATAGTAACGACCTTCGATAGATGCGATCTGGCCTACACCGATTTCTTTGATTTTTGTTTCTAATTCTTCGATAAATTCTTTACCAGATGTTGGAGCTGTGTCACGGCCATCTAAGAAACAGTGCACGCATACGTCTGTAAGCCCCTGTCTCTTTGCAAGCTCTAATAAAGCGTAAAGATGTGTGTTGTGGCTGTGTACACCACCATCGGATAATAATCCGTATAAATGAAGGGTAGAGTTATTCTTTTTACAATTCTCTACTGCTTCTAAAAATGCTTTATTATCAAAGAAGTCTCCATCCTTAATTGCTTTCGTGATTCTTGTAAGCTCCTGATATACGATACGTCCAGCACCCATGTTAAGGTGTCCAACTTCAGAGTTACCCATCTGTCCGTCTGGAAGTCCTACGGCAAGACCGCTGGCATTTCCTTTTACAAATGGACATTTTTCCATTAATTTATCGATATTTGGAGTGTTTGCCTCATATACAGCATTGGCTTCATGTCTGTCATTTAAACCAAAGCCATCCATAATTAATAATACTGTAGGTTTTTTACTCATTTTATAATCTCCCGTTTAAAGTGTATACTAACTCTATAAAATAATACAAAAATAATCATATATTGCTATTGATATAATCCTGCAACATTTTATAGGATTGGTATAGTTGACCCGCGGAGAAATGTCCGCGGGTTACTATTTTCGTGATTCAAATATGGAATCTATTATTTATTGTAGTTTACGATCTGACCAAAATCAGCCTTTAAGGAAGCTCCGCCAACAAGTCCGCCGTCAATATCTGCCTGAGCAAATAAGTCTGGAGCTGTCTTAGCGTTTACGCTTCCGCCGTACTGAATACGGATTGCAGCTGCTGTTGCATCATCATAGATTTCAGCGATACATTTACGAATCTCTGCACAAACTTCCTGAGCCTGCTCTGTTGTAGCAGTCTTTCCTGTTCCGATTGCCCAGATTGGCTCGTAAGCGATAACTGCTGTCTTAGCCTGATCTGCTGTTACATTTAAGAAACCAACTTTAACCTGCTGACGGATAAAGTCCATTGTAACACCCTGTTCTCTCTGCTCTAATGTTTCTCCACAGCACATGATTGGTGTGATACCATGTTCGAAAGCTTTTAACATCTTCTTGTTAACTGTTTCATTTGTCTCTGCGAAGTATTCTCTTCTTTCAGAATGTCCGAGAACAACGTATTTTACTCCAGCATCTACTAACATAGCAGGAGAAATCTCACCAGTGTAAGCACCGCTCTCTTCATAGTACATATTCTCTGCACCAATTGCAATGTTAGAACCTTTTGCAGCTTCCATAGCTGGGATAATGTCGATTGCTGGTACGCAGAATACTACGTCAACATCTTCATTCGCACAAAGTGGTTTTAACATATTTACTAATTCAACTGCCTCACTAGGAGTTTTATTCATTTTCCAGTTACCTGCTACAATTTTCTTACGCATAACAAATTCCCCTTTATTATATATTTATGATGTTAGGGTCAAAAGGTATTCTGACCCTAACTGATGTCACGAATTACTCTGTAGCTAACGCTACTCCCGTAATTCTGAAATTATTTATCGTTTGCTGCTGCAACACCTGGTAATTCTTTACCTTCTAAGAACTCAAGAGAAGCTCCGCCACCTGTAGAAATGTGGCTCATCTTGTCACCATATCCAAGCTGGTTAACTGCTGCTGCGGAATCTCCGCCACCAATGATTGTTGTAGCATCTGTCTCAGCAAGTGCTGCTGCAACTGCCTTTGTTCCTGCTGCAAGAATTGGGTTTTCGAATACACCCATAGGTCCATTCCAAACAACTGTCTTAGCTGTCTTTACTGCCTCTGCGTATAATTCGATTGTCTTAGGTCCGATATCGCAAGCTTCTTTGTCTGCTGCCATAGCGTCTGCATCGTATACATATGTTGGGATTTCAGCATCGATTGGGTTAGGGAAAGCATCTACCATTACAGAGTCAACTGGAAGAAGTAACTTCTTGCCAAGGCTTTCTGCTTTTTCCATCATTTCTTTACAGTAATCAATCTTTGTCTCGTCAACTAAAGAGTTACCGATTTCATATCCTTTTGCTTTTAAGAATGTGTAAGCCATACCACCACCGATGATGAGTGTGTCACACTTCTCAAGTAAGTTAGAGATAACGTTTAACTTATCTGCAACTTTTGCTCCACCAAGGATAGCAACGAAAGGACGTACTGGGTTCTCTACAGCATTGCCTAAGAAATCGATTTCTTTCTGCATTAAGTATCCAACTACTGCTGTGTCTACTAAAGAAGCAACACCTACGTTAGAGCAGTGAGCTCTGTGAGCTGTACCGAATGCATCATTTACGAATACATCACAGATAGAAGCAAGGTCTTTGGAGAATTCTTCTCCACACTTTGTCTCTTCTTTGCGGAAACGAGTGTTCTCAAGTAAGATAACATCTCCGTCTTTCATAGCTTCTACTGCAGCTTTTGCGTTTGGTCCAACAACTTCACGGTCTGCTGCAAATTTTACTTCCTGTCCAAGAAGCTCAGATAAACGAGCTGCTACTGGAGCTAAAGTCTTTGTTGTGTAATCTTCTTCTGTTTTTACTTTACCTAAGTGAGAGCAAAGAATTACTTTACCGCCGTCTGCGATTAACTTCTTGATTGTTGGAAGTGCAGCTACAAGACGGTTCTCGTCTGTGATCTTACCATCTTTTAATGGAACGTTGAAGTCACATCTGCAAAGAACTTTAAGTCCTTTTACATTAATATCGTCTACAGATTTTTTATTTAAACCCATGTTGGAATTCCTCCTAAATTATATTCAATGTAGTCTGAAGAATAAACTTGATTGCAAGACAGAACTGTCATGCTTCTACAAAGAAATCCTCAAATACATTATTCAAAAAACAAACAAAGGCCCGGTCCCACGAGACCGGACCCATGTTTGAGTCTTATATTCTTAAATATATACTAATACTATCGCTTAAATTATGCTAATTCTGCAAAGTATTTGATTGTACGAACCATCTGAGATGTGTAGCTGTTTTCGTTATCGTACCATGAAACAACCTGTACTTCGTATAAATCATCTGCAACTTTGTTAACCATTGTCTGAGTTGCATCGAATAAAGAACCAAATCTCATTCCTACGATATCAGAAGAAACGATTTCATCTTCGTTGTAACCGAAAGATTCGTTAGCTGCTGCTTTCATAGCTGCATTGATTCCTTCAACTGTTACGTCAGCACCTTTAACAACTGCTGTTAAGATTGTTGTAGATCCTGTAGGTGTTGGAACACGCTGAGCAGATCCGATTAACTTACCGTTTAATTCTGGGATAACAAGACCGATTGCCTTAGCAGCACCTGTGCTGTTAGGAACGATGTTAACTGCTGCTGCACGAGATCTTCTTAAGTCACCTTTACGCTGTGGTCCGTCAAGAGTCATCTGGTCACCTGTGTAAGCGTGAATTGTACACATGATACCACTCTGGATTGGAGCGTATTTGTTAAGAGCGTCAGCCATAGGAGCTAAACAGTTTGTTGTACAAGAAGCTGCAGAGATAATTGTATCTTCTGGTTTTAATACTGTATGGTTTGTATTGTAAACAACTGTTGGAAGGTCGTTTCCAGCAGGAGCGGAAATAACAACTTTCTTAGCACCAGCATTGATATGAGCCTGAGCTTTTTCTTTGCTTGTGTAGAATCCAGAACACTCAAGAACTACGTCAACACCGATTTCTCCCCATGGGCAATTGTTTGCATCTGGGAAAGCGTAGATTTTGATTTCCTGTCCGTCAACTGTGATGGAATCTTCTCCAGCTTTTACTGTAGCTGCTTTCTCATATGTTCCCTGAGAAGAGTCATATTTTAATAAGTGCGCAAGCATCTTAGGGCTTGTTAAATCGTTGATAGCTACTACTTCATAGCCTTCTGCACCAAACATCTGTCTGAAAGCTAAACGACCGATACGGCCAAATCCATTAATTGCAACTTTTACTGCCATGGTAATTCCTCCTAAGTTTTAGATATTTCTTTGACATTAAAGTTCGCAGGAAATATGCCCTCCTGCGCTGTGATTTGACTTTCCCTGTCAAATCCTTAACTATTTTACCTAATTATTGCCAAGATTTCAAGTAGTATTTTGCATAAAATTATAGATTTTTTTTCATCACTTTTATGCTATTATGATATTGTTGCCATTTTTCCTGCAAGTATACAGAACTTTTGGCCTTAAATTACAATTTTTTACCCTTATTTTAAATGTGCAGGAAAATACAAATGCAAATTTTTACCAGAAAGGAAACACGGTTATGATTTACACAGACACACATCTTCACTCCTCTTTTTCTTCCGATTCAGACACACCGATGGAACTGATGATCAAACAGGGCATCCGTCTCGGAATGAAAACGTTGTGCTTTACCGAACATTACGATCCCTGCTATCCGGACACTCCTGATGGTCTGGACTTCCTTTTAGATTTTGAAAATTATAAAAAGACTCTTTTTACTCTCAAGGAAAAGTATGCCTCACAAATCGAGATTTTATACGGACTTGAACTCGGTGTGCAGCCGCATCTTGGGCAGACACTCGCTAACTTTTATAAAAAATATGGCAATGATTTTGATTTTATCATCAATTCCTGCCATATCGTAAATGGAACGGATCCTTATTATGGAACTTATTTTAAGGAAATGGGTGCAACCCGCGGGCTTATGAACTACTTTGAAACGATTCTTGCAAATTTAAAAGTTTTTCCACACTATCAGTCTGTCGGTCATCTTGATTATGTCTGCCGCTACCTGCCAGAGTCTTCACAGACATTCTTTTATGACCATTTTACAGATGTTCTTGATGAAATTCTTATTGAAATCATTGAGAGGAATCGTGCTCTTGAGGTAAACACGGCAGGTCTTAAGTATGGACTTGACTGGCCAAATCCCGATATTTCTATTTTGAGAAGATACCGGGAGCTTGGCGGGGAACTTATCACGATTGGAAGTGATGCACATCAGCCGGAGCATATGGCGTGGGAGTTTGATCATGTGCCTGCTATTCTCCATAGGGCTGGTTTCCATCATTATGTAGTGTTTAAGGGGAAGAAACCGGTGTTTTATGATATTTAAATGCTGACGCAACTAAAAAAGGATATAACCAGCAGCTGTTCTATAGTCGCTGGTTATATCCTTTTTTAGTTGTTGACTTTGAATATCATAAAGTATTGTTTCTTCTCAAATAATCTCTTAAAACAAATCCAGCATATTATCAAGATATATTGCTTCTCTGATATGTATCTGATATTCTGGCTTAACCATATAATAAAGCAGGAATTCCAGCACCAATGCACTGCCAAGTCCCCGTCCTTCAATTTTGAAATTCGAAAATCCCATTGGCAGATAGCTGTTTTGGATATCCTCTATCCCGATAAATCCTGAATTCTTCATTGCTTTTGAAAAGCGGTATCCTTGTTCCGCATTCGGCGCAGTACAGTGATGTTCCGGGTAGTGCTCTCCCAGATTCTTCCTGCTCACTGCCTCATAGCAGCGTTTTCTATCCTTACAGCCAAACCAGCAGCATTCATTACATAGGAATTCCACTTTGTCTTTTTCTATTTGCGTTAAGGTATTTAACCTATCAAAAGACTTGTTCAAACGAAAATCTGGGACAACGTATTGAAAATCTTCTCTTTTTACTTCTTTTAAAAAGTCCTGAAAATTTGTCAGGACTTTTGTTGTTGATGAGACAAAGTAAAGGTTAGGATAGTTCTTTTTTAAATATTCTAATAACAGGTCCGAATGAATGATAACTCCATTTTGTATATCCCCAGTTTCTTCAAACAATCTGCAAAGCGCATTACATTTTTTATCCAAAAGATGTTCTTCTCTAAGCAGAGAATTACTAAAAGTCAGCCGGGCAGAAATCCCATACCCTTTCATTAAATCTAACACTTTCTTTGCATCATCATCCCCAAATCCTGCTCGTCCTCCGCCCCAGATACAATCCGCTGGGGCACCATAGACAGATCCAATATCGCACCAATCATAAAAATATTCTCGATGTTCCCGAAATAACGGCAAAAACACTTTATACAATTCATAAAACTCAAACAGCCCCGGAAGATGATAATATGCCATACTTCTTTTCACTTATAGTGCCTCCTTATTCTATCCGAAGCATCCGGTATCCGATTCCGATATGCGTCTGTATATACTGGAGTCCATTTTTATCTGGTTCAAGTTTTTTTCGTAATGTTGCCATAAACACCCTTAGTGAAGCAACATCATTTTGTGAACAATTCCCCCATATCTGCTGTGTGATATAGGTATGCGTTAATACCCTTCCGACATTACGTGACAAAAGACATAAAAGCTTATATTCAATTGGTGTCAGATGCAGTTCTTTTCCTTTCAGATAGGTACAGCCAGCTGTATAATCTATTTTCAATTGTCCGTTAATAAAAATAGAAGCTTCCTGTTCTTCTCCCGCCTGAATAATGGCAAGGCGCCGCTGTGTCACCCGTATGCGGGCAAGCAGTTCTTCCACCGAAAAAGGTTTTGTAATATAATCATCTGCCCCGGAATCTAATGCTTCTATTTTATCGCTGTCTTCACTTCGAGCGCTGATAACAATAATCGGCATATTGGACCATGTACGGATTTTTTTAATTACATCTACTCCTTCCATATCCGGAAGACCCAGATCTAAGAGGACAATATCTGGATGATGTGAAGATGCTTCCATTATCGCAGATACTCCATTGTTAGCCGTAAGATATTTATAATCATGCATTTTTAATGTTGTTACGATGAGATTTCGTATCGGACGGTCATCCTCCACAACAAGAACTACTGTTTTATTCATTTAATGTCACCTCGCTAAGTGGTAAAGTAAAAGTAAAAATACATCCTCGTGGTGTATTATCTGTAAGAAGGAGCCTTCCATCATGTGCTTCTATAATAGACTGGCAAAGTGACAGACCAAGACCGAGACTTCTCTGGCTGTCTGCAATCGTACTTTTCCCAGTATAAAACATCTCAAAGATATATGGCTTCATTTCATCTGCAATACCCGGTCCATTATCCTCCACACAGATCTGTGCTTTTCCATTACATTTCATTCCCCGGATACAGATTTTCGAACCTTTCGGTGTATATTTTATGGCATTATCAATAAGATTCACTAGTACCTGTATGATAAGCTGCACATCCATTCGGACAAGAATCAGTTCTTCACACTTTGTCACAATTGTATATTCATCATGCTTCCTGCTGATATGACGCAAAGATTCTGCAATAACTTCATCAAGTAACTGATCTGTAAATTTAAACTTCAGCCGCCCATCATTAAGCCTTGTAATAGATAACAGATTCTCTACCACGCCAATGAGCCATTCAGAATCATCATAAATATCCACATAAATCTGCTGCTTCGTTTTACTGTCCAGGCACGCTCCGTTATTTAAAAGCATATCCGCATTGCCGGAAATAGAACAAAGCGGCGTCCTTAGATCATGAGAAATCGCACGCAGTAAATCTGCTCGCAGCTGTTCATTTTTCGCCAAAACAGCATTCTTCTCTTTTTCTATTGCATTGCGCAGATTTTCCATAGCAAGCGCACATTCATTTACTACGGAAAGTAAAATGCTATACTCAACGGAATCAAAAACATCTTTGTTCGCCGGGATTCCAATTACACCATATACGTGATCACCAATGCGGATTGCCAAATATAAACATTTTGCATTTTTAAAATAATTCGTTCCTACTCCTGCACGCTTATTATTTTCATAGACCCATCTGGCAATCTTTTGTTCTTCCGGTATTAAAAATTGCTGATCTGTTTCTTCTTTGTTTTTATAAAATACCTGTCCCTGTGACAATTTCCCCTCTTCTACAATATATGCAACAATATCCCGGTTCAGTAAACGAACCAACTGCGTGCAGGTGACACGTAGCATCTCTTTACTGCTCCTCGCTTTTTGCAGCAGGCGGTCTGTGTCGAATAATACCTGCGTTCGAAATGCGAGCTGAGAGTAAATCCTTGCATGCATTTTTAATTTAGCGGAAAGAGTTCCCGCCAACACAGAGCATACCAGCATAATCGCAAAAGTTACCGGATATCCAACTGCATATGTCTGGAAAGACATCCTCGGTTCCGTAAGAAAAAAGCAAAATAAAACAACGCTTAAAAAGGAACCTGCGATACTGCACAGATAACCGTCTGTCAAAATAGAAGTAATCAATACACCAAGGATATAAATCGTAACGATATTCGTATCTGTAAAATGCAGTTTCTGAAATAAAAGACCAATAATAGTACATATCATAAATATAAAAACCGTCACAAAACAATCTTTCATTGACGGTTTCTTTACATATAATGCAAAATGCTGCTTTAATACGCCTTCTCTTCTTTCATTTTCTTCCATTATTTTAATTTCCCGCCTTTTACTTGAATTCAAGAGTATATTAGAGTATATCATACTGCTTTATCACCGTCAAAACACTGCCTCTTATCTTTCTTTTTTGAATCATAAATTATCATACCTGCTTTACCACATTTTTTTTGATAATCATGTATTTCTTTTAACAACTCTTCATCAGAAATTTTATCCAAAGATATAATTTTACAGGATTGCGTATTTTCCCTCTCCTCTATAATAAATGCTTTGTAATTTTCATTGATGAAATATCCAATCTTTCCCATAACAAAAAAACAAACAATAAACATTACCAATACTGTTAAGAGTAAAATTACTTCTTTCATCATTTATCCCCTCTTTAATTTAAATATGGAAACACTTTTTAATTGCCTTATGCTCTCCGATTACTAAAAGAGAGATATTTCCTGTAAAAAATGTATCTGGAGATATTGCCATGCTAAGCTCTCCATTATTTTTTATTGCCAGGATATTAATATCATATTTTCTTCGAATATCCAGCTCTCCAACCGTTTTTCCAATCCACTCTTTCGGTACTTCCACTTCAAATATTGCATGGGAAGCATCTACTTCCATATAATCAAGGATATGGTCATCGGTATAACGGATTGAAGCCCATTTTGCCACCTGTTTTTCTGGATAAATCACTTTATCTGCACCATTTCTTAAAAGGAACTTCTCCTGAACATCCCTCTCTGCTCTCGAAATAACCATTTTTGCACCAAGTTCCTTTAATAGAGATGTGGTCTCTAATGAATTTTGAAAGCTTCCTCCAATCGTAACAAAACAGATATCATAATTTCCAATTCCTAATGATTCTAAAAATTCCGCATTCGTGCTATCTCCAATCTGTGCATTTGTAACGTAAGGAAGGACTTTATCTACTCTGCCCTCATTGACATCTACCGCCATAATTTCATGCCCTAATTCACTAAGCTCCATTGCAATATGTCTTCCAAATCTCCCAAGTCCGATTAATAATATATTTTTCATAATTCAATTCTCCCTCTGTGTTATTTAACGGATACCATACACAATCCTAACACTTATCCTACTGTTAATTTTTCTAATGGCAACCTTGCATTTCCCTTCTTTTTCTTTGAAAGGACCGCATAAATAAGAGTAAGTCCTCCTACTCTTCCAAGATACATAAGTATGATCAGTATGAATTGTGACACTATGTGAAGCTTTGGTGTGATTCCTAATGTAAGCCCTACTGTTCCAACCGCCGATGCTGCTTCATAAAGACATTCCGAAAGCGGAAGCCCTTCATATACACTGATCGTAATTCCTCCACATAAAAATAACATACAGTACATCATTGCAATCGTTGATGCATTCTTTATCACACTCCACTCGATTCTTCTTCCAAATGTTTCGACATTTTCCTGACTCCGGAATGTGGCAAATGCATTCAATATAAGTACTGCAAAAGTTGTCGTCTTCATACCTCCTGCCGTAGAACTTGGCGAACCTCCGACAAGCATAAGTATAATAATCATTGCTTTTGAAACTTCTGTCATTTTAGAAATATCCATAGTATTAAATCCGGCAGTTCTTGGAGTTACTGCCTGAAAAGCCGATGCAAGCAGACGTTTTCCCACTGACAGATGAGTAAAATCAGAAAAAAAGAAAAAAACAGCTGGTAAAACTATCAAAAGTGCGGTTGTCACAAGTATAATCTTACTCTGCATATGATACTTTCTAAAGTGGGTTTTATTAATACAAATATCCTCCCACGTAAGAAATCCTATACCACCTGCTATAATTAAAAACATAATCACTACATTTACAATCGGATTTTCTGCATAAGCGGTAATAGATGGAAATGGATTCGCTGGCGTACCTAAAATATCAAATCCAGCATTACAAAAAGCTGATATGGAATGAAACACTGCCATCCAGATTCCTTTCCTTCCAAAATCATGATAAAAAACCGGCAACAACGCTAATGCTCCTGCCATCTCAATAAATAATGTCCCCTTTAAAATAAACTTTGTCAGACGGACAATGCCTCCTACTTTATGCGCAGAAATTGCATTCTGCATCGTGCTGCGCTGCATCAGAGAAATCTTTCTGCCTGACAGCATAAATACAGAAACGGCAACAGTAACTACACCAAGTCCTCCTATCTGTATCAAAAGTAAAATAACTACCTGCCCAAAAACAGACCAGTAACTTCCTGTATCCAAGACAGCAAGTCCCGTTACACATACTGCGGAAGTTGATGTAAAAAGCGTCTGATTAAATGGAGTTATCACTCCTTCGGCAGAAGAAACTGGCAGCATTAATATAATTGCCCCTAGCAAAATAACACTTGCAAATCCCAGAATAATTAATTGAAAAGAAGACAAATGCTTCTTTTTATGTATGTCCTTTGACATAAATCCCTCCTGTGTATTAATATTTCATCCGGCATGTTTCCCTCATTATATATGTACCCATTCAAAGATAGTGTAAATATATCAGCCACCATATTAAGATTACATAAAGATTTTTTCGTTCTGGATCTCTTTGGAAGCTGTTTGTTGGCTGCCATGCAAATTCAGGATTTATTTTGAGAAAGATTTCCGGGCTTTATCCATTCGCCTTATAACTTTTTTGCTTTCTTTAGCATTTTTACCGCAAATTGGGGCGTGCAGATTGTAGGAATGGTTTTTCAAACACGCTCTAGTTAATAGAAAAAAGTAGTGACCATAAATAACTATACGATTGTGGCACTGCTTCAAGTGTCAATCCTATAAAATTTCATTTCCCGGAACTTCTACATCTCCTGTCCTCTTCCCCAAATCCCTCCAACTGATTTTCTGAGCTGCCAACGAGCAGAACTCCTGAAGATAAATAAAGCATATTTGTGGCCTCGGAGCAAGGTTTGGATACGAGCGTGTGTAAGCGAGTATTCAAACCGCCGCGACTAAAGTCACAAATATGCTTTATTTACCTTCAGGAGTTCGTCTGTTCCGTCTGCCTCGCCAGCTCGGCAAATCAGGATTTATGCCAAAAGCTGCTCTTGAATTTGTAATGCATTGACTTCAAATTCTGCCAATGCCTTTGTTACATGTTCTGCGGATTCTTCATTGTAGATATAGAGATAAACTGGACGGGAAATATCAAGACTAAAAATGGCCATAATAGACTTTGCATTGACGATACTACAGCCGGATACTAAATCAAAACGCCCGTTAAATTTATTAATTATGTCTACAAAAGTTTCAATCTTATCCAAGGAATTGATGTTAATGGTTTTTGTGATCACAGGAAATGCCTCCAAAACTTTCAACGCTAAAATTAATTAAATATTAAAGTAACTGTTTTATTGATGACTATTCAGAGCTATGCAAAGATGTGGTAAATTGAGAGTGTGCTGAATTACTGTCCTTATTTTTATTAATAATATGTTAACACCTGAAAAGATAGTTTTCAAGTGGCGGAAAAGAAATTTGAGGGTACATATTTAAACATTTCTTATAGAAAGTGAACAAAATCATTGTTGTGATAAAACAAAAAAAGTTCTTGTTGTAGAAAAAATAACAAAGATATTGATAAACAGAAGTAGGAATGAGTCTCGCAGGCATTATGTACTTTGCTGAATATATAAGGAAAGTTAAAGTACTATTTATTTTGTCATTGAATATATATGAGAGAGAGTTTTTAATACGCTTTATAATTACAGTAATTTCATAAATAAAAATCTTTAATTTATTGTATGATGTTGGGGGAGTTCATTTATGCTGCAAAATGAATTAAAAGCAATGCTCAATGAAGAAGAGTGTATTGGTGTTCCAGCAGATGAAGAATATCAGGAGTACCTGATAGATTATATACTTGACGAGAATCTTTTTGAAAATGAACTTTCAGATTACTGTGTGTTTCCAATTGGGTATAACCAATCGATTATTTATATAAAGTCGGATAATCCGCTTACAGGGGGAGACAGGCGATTTCGCTACAATATGATTCCAAAATGTTACGGACTGATGGCATCTGAGGCATTAGAAGAAACAGGAGTTTTGCGTGTACGTCGTTCTCCGCAGCTTGGCTATCGAGGGGGCGGGACACTAGTAGCGATTATTGATACGGGAATTAAATTAGATGATTCTCTTTTTTTATATGAAGATGGAAGTTCAAAGGTTGTTTCTCTGTGGGATCAGAGCGACCAGAGAGGAACAAGGCCGGAAGGCTTTCTTTATGGTACGGAATGGACGAGGGAAGAAATAAATAATATATTACAGAGTGACATGGATACTGGGAGCAACAGAAAGGATGAAAAAAACGATTCAGATAATATAAGTAGCAATAGTAAAAATAATGTTAGAAAACTTCCGAACGATGAAAATGGACACGGAACTTTTCTTGCAGCAATCGCAGCGGGAAGAGAGGATATAGACCAGATTTTTTCCGGGGTGGCTCCTGATGCAGAACTTGTTGTTGTAAAGCTAAAGCAGAGCAAAAAATATTTGAGAGAATTTTATTCTATTCCAGATGGTGTATGGTCGTGTCAGGAAGATGATGTGATGCTCGCAGTGAGGTATGTTATCAATGTGGCAAATAAACTTGGAAAGCCAATATCAATCTGTCTTGGAATAGGCACAAATCTTGGGGGACATAACGGAGCAAATGGTTTAGAGAGATATATTTCTTATCTTTCATTACTTCCTAAAATATCTTTTCATCTTGCAGGTGGGAATGAGGGGATTAGCGGACATCATTTTCACGGAACGATTCGGAGAGAGGAACAGTATCAGACAGTAGATTTCAATGTAGCAGAAGGGGAAAATGGTTTTGTCATGGAGCTTTGGGGAGATGAGCCAAATGTATACACAATTGGGATACTTTCACCCGGCGGGGAAAATATTGAACGGATGCAGCTTAAAATGGGAGAATTTCGGAGTGTCCGCTTTTTCCCGGAAGATACATTACTGGAAATTCGTTCATTTCCCGGAGCGACCATAGGCGGTTCGCAGGTAATCCGAATGAATTTTAAAAATATTGTTTCCGGTATCTGGAAACTATTTGTCTATGGAACAGGAAATGGAGAAAAGCAGTACGATATCTGGCTTCCAATAAGCAACTTTTTAAAAGAAGAAACCGTCTTTATTAATCCAAGTTCTGAGCAGACCGTTACCTCCCCTGGAAATGCACAGTATGCTCTCGCCTATGCAGCATATGATGTGGCAACAGGTGGTTTGTACGTCAGGGCCAGCAAAGGATATACAAGAGACGGAAGGATTGTTCCAGACCTCGCAGCACCGGGAGTATCAGTAGGTATACCAGGTGTTTCAAGAATCACTGGTGCGGGAGAAAGAGCAATCAGCAGAGAGCGTGTGCGTAGTGGGAGCAGCGTAGCAGCAGCCTTTGGAGCTGGAATTGGAGCACTAATGCAGGAATGGGCATTTGTTGTCGGATATGATCCATTTATGAATGGGCAGAATATGAGGACATATCTCATACAGGGAGCAGTAAAAGATGGCCCCTATGAATATCCAAATCGGGAGTGGGGATATGGCAAAATCAACATATACAACACACTACTAGAACAAAGATTTTGATTGCTATTTAATTCATTAAGAGACAGACGCCCGAGAAGAGAACCGATACCCTATATTT